>ENA-UOTX01000012-UOTX01000012.1-compost-metagenome-genome-assembly--contig:-NODE-12-length-150899-cov-10.909244_pt1 | contig 150899 bp, 109 predicted proteins | sample MGYA00238143_ERZ746982 | MGnify/ENA primary metagenome ERZ746982 (study PRJEB28758, sample SAMN06268862) | compost metagenome | isolation source: single cell | place: USA: California, Emeryville... | reverse complement strand
CAAATCTTCAGCAACTGCAACAAGAGGCTGCTGGCAAAGAAACTAATTACAAAGAGTTTAAGGTACTTATCCTCGCTTATCGCACGCATTTTACTTATTATATCGCTGTCTATAGGAACGATATGATACTCTTAAGATTACCGTAAAGCAGTTGCAGGACGAAAGAGATGAACTCTTAGAAAATATCAGAGGACTTAAATCCGACCTCTGCAGAAAGGAAGGCCTCATCGCTGATTTAAAAACGCGCGTCGATAAAAACAAAACAGCAGTGGAGCATAAGGAAAGCCAAGACGCTCTTCTTGAGAGACAAAGAAAGGAAATTAGACTTCTTGAACAAGAACTCCAAGAGAAAGATGTTCAGTTCAAGTCATTGAAATCTAAGTTGGACGCGGTGCTTATCGAGGTGGATCAATTAAGGCATGAGACACTGCAATCGAACACGCAAGAGCTGAACAAGGAAGCCAGGCACCAGGAGCAACTGAAGGCTCAGATAAAGAAACTCGAGGCAACGGTGCAGAATATTGCTTTCCTCCTTAGAAGGTTATACCGTGACACTCTCATTGAAAATGAGAAGATGAGAACCAAATTCAAGACAACCTCGAGCAGGTCTGACGGGATTGACTCTCTCAGTAGATACATGGAGTCAAGCAGCGTGCTGAACATCGCTCCAGAGGAGGCTTACACCTTCCTTGATCCCAAAAACAGTAAGATTTCCTTTACTAAAATTACCAATAAAATTTCAGAAAATGCTAAACATGGCCTCAAAGCAAGCGATCAAAGAACCCTTCTCGACAAATTCGAAGACCGACTCAAACACCTTGACGCAATAGACCCTTCCGAGCTCTACGAGACTATCAAGAGAGCGATCGATGAACGCGTTTTACTGTCTAAATCCATCAATTAGTATTTATTTCTTGCGCCATTGTAAATAGCCGGTGTATTTATTCCTGTTATCCAAAAGCAATTTTTTATGTGAGACCTTTTTGGATTTTTGTATTGCTGTATTTTGAGAATGCAAAAATAAAGCTCGAAAGGAAATCTAAGTTAATAAAACTTTAAATTAGTTTTTTTCAGAATGAAGACACACGTCGGTAAAAGATTTTCCTTGTCTGCCTAGCGGTCTCACTCCTTATTCCTCTCTGTAGAAGTCACCAGCTCCAGAAGAAAGCAAAGAAAGGCTCATTTCGCAGCTCCTTCTTCAGTCAAGAGAGTCATCATGAGCGCTCACCTCTCCCAAGACCTCAAGAAGAAGTACAACGTTAGATCCATGCCAATCAGAAAGGACGACGAAGTCCTTGTCGTCAGAGGTGAGTTTTGTTCGCTGGGAATCGCCATTCTAATTTTGAAAAACCATAAAAGGACTTTTCAAGGGACAGAAGGGCAAAGTCACCCAAGTCTACAGAAAGAAATGGTGTATTTACGTTGAGAAGCTCGCTAAAACAAAAACTAACGGTAGGCTGCAGCGTAGTTGCGTGGTTTCATCGTGTTTTTCTACTTAGGTGCTCCAATCAATGTTCCAATCAACCCAACCAACTGCGTTATTATCAAGCTCAAGATTGACAAGGATAGAACCGATTTGTTGAAGAGAAAGGAGAGATCCCTCAGCAGCAAGGTCAAGGGCGGCAAATACACCGGAAAGGACGTCATGGGTCCTGATTAAGCATGCAAAGAGAGCCTGCTTACATATATAGTCTCCAGCGGAAAAGTGAGAATAGAAATTTTTATTGTTATGATGTTGTGATGGATCTACATCCTTTTTCTGTTCAGCACAAAGCTGGGATATATACGCGTATTGTAGTTGCTTCGAACCCCCCAAATCACCAAACTCGAAATTGAGAAAGATAGTTTTAGACGTAGATAAGAGTATTTCTATAAGATGAATTTGCATCAAGAGGCTAGCTAGTAGGAATAGAGTATTAGTTACCTAAGTATCGAATGAATCTAATTGTTGATTGAGTTGGTAGAGGTTAATGCTACTTGTAAATAATTTGTGTAGTGAAATGGGCAAAAAGATGGTTTTTCGTTGTAGATGCTGCGCTGCTTTAGAAATTAGGAGAGATGTTCGCATGATGCGCAGCTCTGAACATATAATTTTCGTGTTTAGTGAATAACTATTGGAAATGAGGCTTTAAAATTAAAAAGATTGCCAAAATGGAAATGCATCAATATCAATTCTTTTACTTAAAGTAAATTGACCAACGAGGTGTTAAAAGAGCCTTCATTATATGAGGTTAGACACAAAGTTTGTATTGCCTGCTTGATGAATCAAACTCGGCAGCCTAGCAGATTCATAGAACCTCTCAATGGTTTTTAAGACAAATGTGCCTCGTTTACGACCTACAAGAATGAAATCAGATTATTCACATCATTGAAAGAACTGAAAGAGGTGTATTCCCTTCAATTCGACACTCATAATGTCAAAAAGCATTAATTGATGTTGTTTGGCCGTTTGCTAATTAATTCAATTCGCAATTGACGGGCAAACGCGATCTTAATTAACTGAATAATATGTCCAAAGAGGAATTATAGTCACAAGGGCACTTTATTTCCCTAGTCTTGACTTTGAAAAATCCTCAGCCTAATAAGATCGAAAATGATGAGCTAGAATTGCATTGATAGACAACTTTTGAGAGTCTTTTTATCTGACTGAATACTGTCCTATTAACTAGCTCTTCTTAGCAATATTGCTGCGTGTAATTAACAGTATTGCAGCATGTAATGCTCTCCTCGTTCCAAATGGCCTTATTCTCATGTAACGTTCTATCGAACCTCATAACAGTTCTCAAAACCGACTTTACGTTTGAAAAAAACTACTGACATTCAGTCATTTTTGAAAAAAAAATTTAACAAGCAACGTTATAACGAACACCTCGAAATTTTAACACATACAGCTGAAGCCCAAATCCTGCTTATATTCGCCATAACTCAATAATAGATTTGGTTCCCGACTCACTTCTCATTCACTTGACATCTTATCCTTCCTATTGATACCTTAAATTCTGTTCAGCTATGCTGTGAAACAGCCAGTTTACGAACTTCTAAGGCAATTATGCTAGAATTCTGTTCACTCCATTGCATAATAGCCACTTATAATCGTGAATAGCAATAATCTGTTCCGATACGGAATCAACAGCTATTGAGATCAACTTTCGTTCTTTTTCAGACCGCTTTACTGGTTAATTAATTAGAAATTGTTGCAAAATATTCGCAAAATCAATTTACTGGATAGAATCGTTACGGATTTAACATTTCTCGAAAGCGTATTCAAATATGATAAATCAGTTGTCTTTCAAGCATCTATCAGAAACAAAATTAAAAAAATGAGAAATCGAAAGCTAATCAAAGCTTGGGACAACCTCGACCAAGCTCTCAACAACACTACCCAGAAAGAAAACGAAGATCCTCGACCAAAAACCTCTTCGTTTTCCGCAAGAAAGGTCGGCGCGTCAATGCCAAGCATACGAGGCAGTTCTCAGCTCCTTTCAAATGACGTCAAAGACCCCCACCTACTACAAGCTAAGAAGAACTTGAAGCTAAACACCTCGACGTCTATCCTTGGAAACTCTCAAATCTACTCTCTGAATGACCTTCCATCAACAAAACCGAATACCCAGAGCACGTTGCCAGGCTCGATGAATAACCTCTTATCCCATAATTCTTCCTCTCAGATCATGAGAGTCCTGTCTCCAGGTCCCGAGAGCAGGTCGAAGCTTATCTTCACTTCACCCTCGCATGCTCTTATGCATAAAAGACGCCCTATTCCGGCCTCGACAGCGAAAGCTTTGGCGATATTCAAGCCGAAAGTCAATTTATTTGACTCTGAGAGCTGCATTCATAATATTTCTGTAAAAGACCTATCGCTGCTCCACGAGGCGAGATGCGTAGACAACAATAACCACCATTCGGTCAATAAACTCAAGCATTTCCTCGACAAGTTTGAGAAACACTGTCGGAACAGAGTCCTCGCGTTTAATGATCAATGCTTCGGACCTGAATCCGGCAAGATAATTGCTGGTATCCTCGAGAAGGACGATCATTTTACAAAAGTGAATCTCTCGAAGAATTTCATCTCGGATGACGGAGCGAACGCTTTTGCTCGCATGATCCCAATGAATAAGACTATAATACACCTGAACCTCTCTAGCAATAGCATCTCCCACGTGGGCATCGCGGAGCTCTTCGAAGCGCTAGCGGAGAACCAAACTCTGATATCGTTAGACCTAAGCAGCCATGAAGGTTTGAACCGCAATCGGATCGGAGCAAGAGGGGCTGCACCGCTTGAATGGGTGTTGCAGAAGAATAAAACACTGCAATTTTTGAGCGTTGCTGGTTCCTCGGTGGATCTCGAAGCCATGGAGTCCATTTGTAAAGGCCTGCGAAATAACTCCAGTATCGCTGGACTCGACGTTTCGAACAATGAGATCGGCCCTTTGCTTGGTCAATGCCTTCAGCAGTGCTTAACGTTCTGCCAGCTAATTGATCTAAACATCGCAAACACGAGACTCGGCGATCAAGGCCTTGTGACCATCGCGCCGCTCTTTTGGTCCAATTCAGAAAAGCATACTGGGATGACACGACTCAACCTGGCGAATAACGGGCTAACGACAAAAAGTGTTTCGAAGTTATTCGATTCTTTGAGTAAAAACGAGGCGCTTGAGGTGCTTATCCTCGACAAGAACTCCTTAAACGGCAAGAAAATCGTCAGTATTATAAACATGCTGAGGGAGAACTGCCATTTAAAGCACCTTTCAATGAACGACTGCGACATTTCGCATCACGCTTGCGACGCGATTAGCGATGGACTGATAAAAAACCGAGTGTTGGAGGTGATACATCTTGCCAAGAATAACTTCAAGGACGCTGGCGCGAAAGTCCTCGCTTTCGCGTTTAACGCTACCACCTCAAGAATTCGAGATATTGACCTCTCTGACTGCGGAATCAGAGACGAAGGTGCTCAGTGCATGGCCGAAGCCATGAAGAACAACACATCTATCCAATGCGTGAGTCTCAAGGACAACTTAATTTATGATTACGCGGCGATCCATATTTTAAACGCCGCGAGAGCTAACAAATCACTGAAGAAAATCGAGCTTGATCGAAATCCGGTCAGCTACATCTATCTAGAAGACCTCGCTCTGATCACCCATTCCAATAGCACCAGCCTCAACAAGGAGAAAAAGGTGAAATACGTGAAAAAGATCCAAAGCCTCCGTGAGTTTGAGCTCCAGAAGTACGCAATCGCTGGCGAAAAAGAAGTGCTTAATCAAAAAGGCAACGAAATTCTCCAAGAAATCGAGGATTTCAACACCATGTACCAAGAGGAGGTCGCGAATGAGCAGAGGAAGTACGAAGATCTCGAAAGCGAGCTCGAGGCGCTCATGCGCCAGGTCGAAGCCATGGACCGAGAGCAGATTGAGCTGGATAAGGCAATTATGCAGACTGCGTTGGATAACAAGAATCAGCTATTCGATATCAAGCAAACCCTTTCTGAGGTGAATAAGGAATGCTATGACCTCGAAAGCGAGATCAAAAAGACTCGAGATGACATGAAGATGTGCAGGATTCATATGGTGAGTAAAAGGAACAACCTTCAAGAGCAGATTGTCTTTGCTTCGAGAAACACCAACGCGCTTGAGAAAGCAACAGAGCAGATGGGAAAAGAGATCGAAGCGATGCAAAAGGCGCTGGAAGAAAAACAGCAGCTCCAAAAAGAAGCGGAGGCTAAAAAGCAAGAGGAAGAGAGCAGGAATGGAAATAACAAGGTAGGTGTGAAGAAGCATAAAGTGAAGAGTCATGGGAAATTCGTGATGACGAGCGGGAAGCACTTGAGAGCTTCGAATATAAAAGTTGGAAAGTAATTCAAATTATACTACTTTTTGGAATTTTGAGGGGTTTTTTTTTGGAATTAACTATCATATAGAACTATTTTAAACTGACAGGAGACATTTTGCTTTTTTTGATAGCTTAACTAAAATATTTTTGGCTAGTACTTGGACAGTTGGTTTTTTATTTCCTGTCTAATATGAATATTATCCAAATGATTTTGTGTGTATATATACATACTGAAAATTGTCAGTCGAAATGGAAAATTACCCGCAGGAATGAATTGATAGTCTTTGATGGAATCTCCTCAATACTGAGGGTTCATTGCGAGATGATAAGAGGGGCATTTTATTTACATTAGGAAATTAGCACTGAGGCTACTATTTTCAATTAAATTCTTGAATTAATAAATAGGTTTTTAACTCAGCATGGTAGACAACTCAGATCACACCAACGAGATTAAGCAAGGTAACGCGCCCCTGCTCTAATAGCTTTTTAAATGAATGTTATTTGATGCATAGATATTGTAGACACTCAAGATGCTCATTTACAGAACGGGGATACAATTAATGGTTTGACGGAACATTCTGCAGAGAGACAAAGCAAGGATGGGGATACTATTGCTCGAGGCGAGGTAGTTGAGCTCTCAAATGGCGATCGGCAACCAGAAGATGGCAGTGCTTCTCAAAATGATCGTGTAGAAACAAAGCCTGAGCAAGAAACGCAGCATGCGATAGAATCGTCGAACAAACAAGAGGAAAATCATCAGAATCAGCTTGCTGAGAATAAGGAGCCTCAGTCTGATAAACAAATTGAGCAGCAATCAGAGGAATCGAAAATAAATCAGCAAAATAATGTCCCATTAGAAAATAGTAATAGCAAAGAAACCGAGAAGAGTGCTGAGCCGACAAGCAATGTTGAGACTACTATGAAAACTAGCCAACCAGAGCAAATAGAATCATCTGAAAAAATATCAAAAGCAGAAGAAGTAAAGGAAATTGAGCAATCGAAACCTCATTCTGATATACAATCAAACGGTGTCTCGGAGCCTCAAACGTTGACCGACGCTGCAGCCACGTTCGAGAAGAATTACTCAGTGAATCAAGATGGAAAATCCCCTCAGAATTCCAACCCTCTAGAAGAAATGAAGACTTCTGATCCCGCAAACAAATCTCCGAAGCAGGGCTCAGAATTTCCCTTAACGCCTTCCTCAAAGAGGGTTTCTTTAGACGATTTCGATTTGATTGGTTCGATCGGAAGAGGCGCTTATGGCGAAGTATTACTCGTAAAAAAATTATCCAATGGTGAACAGTATGCGATGAAAGTCATCGAGAAAATCCTCTTGAAGAAGGTTAGAAAAGTCCGATTTTCCTTCCCTGTAATAGCAACTTTCATAGGAGAAAAAAGAATATCAGGTGTTTGTTGAGAAGGAGATGTTGACCAAATTAAATCACCCTAACGTAGTGAAGATGTTCTTTTCTTTCCAAGATAAGAATAAGCTATTTTTCGTGCTGGAGTTAATTGCAGGAGGAGAATTTTCTGAGTTTCTCACCAAACAGAGTATGGCTTTTATTATAGTGTCTTGCTTACGCTGGTTTCAATAGAAAAATTGTCACCAGAAGCCTGCAGATTTTACGCCGCTGAAATTGTTCTGATATTGGAGCATATCCATTCCAGAGGAATTGCTCATCGTGATCTTAAGGTAAGGCATTCTTTTTTTCAGCTTTTAACAGGTTGGACTGAAATTAGCCTGAAAACTTAATGCTAAACGAAGAAGGTCATTTGAAAATTATAGATTTTGGCACTGCGAAGTACGTGAAAGATGCAAAATTAATAGCAGAGGCTTATCGCAAAAAGGGCATCACAGTCCCCGAAATCGATCTTGACTCAAATCCAAGGCTTAAAAAGCTCGATCCTGGAGCAGCTTTCGTCGGGACACCCCAGTACGTTTCTCCGGAGATGCTCGATACGAGCGATTGTGAAGGACCAGCCGATCTTTGGGCTCTTGGTAATGAAATTATTGTAAATTTAGACGCTAATTCCTGTACGTTTTAGGCTGTATAATTTACCTTATGGCATCTGGAAAGCTGCCGTACACTGCCAATAGTGAGTATTTACTGTTCCAAAAAATCAAAGAAAATAAGCTGACATGGCCCTCGGTATTTTCTTTACTGAAAACATCTTGACTCAGTGATGAATCTATTAGGATATAGACGCAAACACAAAGGACATAATTTCCAAGCTGTTGGTCACAAATCCCAAGGAGAGGCTTGGTGCTGGGCTCCCTGGTATAAGAACTTCGCCTTTTTGTTAATTAACTTGCATTTCTTCCGATCAGGCGAACCAAACGACTACGATGCCCTGAAGGCGCACCCCTTTTTCGCTGGGATCAACTTTGAAAATCTCATGAACACTAAGCCTCCTATTGCCGACTCTAAGTACTCTTTTAAGAGCAAAATGGTCATTGAGGAGCTGCCAGTCGAGTTTGCTTTCGCAAAAGCAAGGGCTATTGAAAAGGCCCAAGCTGCTGAGAACACGAAGGAGGTGAACTTAGCTGAAACTCAAGAAAAGTCCGCGCATCAATCCTCACTATCGCCTGGAAAGTCAGACCAGTCTCCAAAATCTCTAAAGGCTTTTGGCACTGGGAATACAATACTTCAAGGCCAAATAGCGAAACGGCAGCCGTATTTCTTTTACTATCAAACGAGAATTCTTATTTTGTCTGACGAGCCTCGATTATATTATAAAAAACCCGAAACGGGTGAAATAAGGGTAATAACTCTAATGAAAAGCCTCTATTCTAATTCGTTTGATATAAATAGTTAGAAATACCCTTAGAGCCTACTACTGTTGCCCAGGTGAAAAGTGATGATAAGTTTACGATAACAACTGCGACAAACAGCTACACTTTCAAGGTAAATTACCCTTCTAGCTTATTTGAGATTTATTTATTTGCTGCGTTTCAGTGTTTGGAGCATTCTCCTTTGAAATGGGTAAACGCGATAAATTTATTCTGCCAAAAGCCAAATTCTAAAGCTGGACCAGAAAAAAAGTGAGCAGATAGCCTCAGCGAATACATTATATCTGGGATTTTCTTCATTTTGATTTATCATTATTATATATATATCATATGTTGTTTATCAAGCAATTCAAGCTTAAAGTGTTTGTTTAATAACACACGTCTTCTCAAAAATTTTTCTGAGGTTGTCTTCTCATCCAAATCAGCTTCAACTTCCATAGAAAAGCAAAAGAATGACTGCTCTATCATTTACTTAGCATTATAGCTCTTTATTAGTACCTAAAGGTCCTTAGATGTCAAATTCGGAGACAAAATTTTCCATAAGCAGCAAAATTCAATGCGATTCCATATGAATAAGGTAATCTCATATTACATATGATACAACGGAAGTACCATTGCGCCTCAATAGACAATAAATAAAGATTTAGGCCTTATCATCGTTTCGCGGTCTTATCTATATTTAAAAAAATCAATGTTTATGAGTGCAGCCTTTGCCCTTCGACGAGTCCTTCCTTTTAGAGCAGACTTTTTTATGTTTTTCTTTCGTCTCGTTTGATCGCTCCAATTCGTTTCCATCGTCACTTGTGCATGTACTTGTGCTAGAGCTGTCATCGAGACCTCGTGGCTTATGATAGATACAACAAACTGCATTCAAAGGAAAAAGATGTAAGGTTATGATGTGAGGATAAAGGGCAGAGTACTGTTTGATTTGAGTCGATTCATAGACTCATTATCGATTGTATCCTCGGTAAAAACAACTTTCTTTTTAGGTTTTGGTTTCAGTTTAACAATCGTAATAGGCGCGCTCTGTTCTTTACGTTCCTCGGGCATCGTGGGCCCTTCACGTTCGATCACCATCGTAGTTGATGTGCCTTGAGTCGCTTGCATTTTTATAGTGGATGTTTATTTTTTCTTTATCGGCGAAATTGGGTTTATATGAATTAGCCCCTGTTCTGACAGGTCTAAAAATACTACATACCAGAAGTTATCGAGTTCAAAAAAACTTTGCTTTGCAAGATAAATTCGGAACCTATGAAATACTCTAATGAGGATCATATCTTACGAACAGAGTGAATCGATGAGGATTTTTTGCTCGTTTTAGAAAACTCTGTCTTCAAATTTTCCTTTAATTTTCCTTTGAAAGCACCATCTGGTGAAAATTTTAAATCGCCGAGAGATTGAAAGAAATTCGCGTCTCACCCTAAAAAACACAGTGTTCGAGGTTAAAAAGCAGTTTAATTGCTTGGCATGCCAGCGATCAGTTCCCATAGAAATTTCTAAAAATTTTTTTGTCAAAACTAGTTCCAGAAAAACGCGCTTTCACAGTATTTACGATTGAATGAATCCATTCTTGGCCTCTTGAGACTCATTGTAAAGCAACACGGGCCATTTCATGAAATTCATTTCTCTTTATTTCTCCACATCATGTCAATAATTAGCCAAACATTGTTAAACTTTCCTTAAAGAGAGTTGTTTGGGCTAACCCCACCTTTTTCCCACCTTTTTGACACAGAATCCTAAAATCAGCTATCTCAATAAGCTCCTTCGTCTATTTTTTGGCCAGCCGTGATTCGTTTTATTCCATCTAACCATATCGTTCATCCATATCAGAGGAAAATGTTCGCAGAAAGAAATTTATTTTCTAAGTACTGAAATAAATCCAAACTGTGGTCTTCCACGTACAAAACAGACTAAAAAACACTTATATTAATGTAATAAATTATATCGAAGCTGAGAACATTATTAAATCCTTCTTTTGCAATTACGCACACACAAAAACATCCTAAATATATCGGTCATAATTTGACATGACAAAGGTCATCCCACTCACTCTTCAAAAATGCTCAAGTGATGTATGAAAAGCAGCCCAAGTTATACGAAAATCAGCCCAAGTTATATGAAAAGCAAACGAACTATCGTACAATGGCAGTTCTACCACAATCTGTCCAAGATTTATAAAATCGGTCAAATATTGACAGTGAACTGAAAAAATTAGAAAAATAAATTATCGCAAAGGTTTTTGCATAGATAAAAGTAGTTAAAATTTCACAACGTATGTTCGAGTTCATCCAAAAACATCTACTCTGCTTCCGAGACAGCCCGACCAACCAAGGATCCAACAATGCCCCTCAGGTAATACTCCGCCTCACTCAACTCAGCTCATAAAGTTTCCTTATTAGGTCTTAAAATCGACTTGTCCTCACTGCAACAAATTATTCGCCGAGAATGTCCTCAGATGCCACATGGAACAAGAGTAAGCACTCGACCCTATCCCCGTATCTAATATCTGCTTAGGTGCTCTCTAAAAACCCAGACGGAAAAGATTCGGCCAGAAGCTCCTTCGCGGTAACTCCCGGAATATATTTCTTTTTGCGAACTTATGATTGGAATAGTCCTTACACGCACCTAAACAGCAATAAAACGAAAGTTATCTCAGTTAAACCAGAGCCACTTGGCATACACGCAAACAGGAAACTGAATGAAAACTTCTTGGTAGCCATTAATCAATGAGAATATTCTTAACGCATTTCTTGCATTAGAATGAGGACGAGGTTTTCAGCGGTTTCTCTCTGGATGATCTTGTCTCTAGAATTAAGCAACTTAACAAGGAGGAAAGGTACGTTTTAGTGAAGAGTTCATTGCTAACAAGTTCTTAGGGCGCAAGTCGAAAGGAGATTCATTGAAAGATATTACGAAAGAGATACTCTCGACTGCTTTCTAATTGATAAGAGCTGGCTGCAAGAATACCTTGATTTTATCATGAGATCGCCAAAGAAAGATATCAAACCTATAAATAACTCCGCTGCAGCCATGTACCTTCAAACAAAGCATCAAGAAAACTATTACGTCACTATCAACCACATCGCTTGGGAATTCGTTTTGAGATTATATGGCGGAGGTCCCGAACTCAATGTCGTCGAGGATGATTTATTTTCAGAGGCTGATAACAGCTTTGAAGCAGTGGATAACTCAGAAGTGGACAATCAGTCTTCAACAGCAGCATCGAGGAAAGATTCGAAGTCTTCGTCGCTATATGAGACTCAGGAGTCAAGCTCGAAAAGAGTTGCTCCTTTTGGACTATCAAATGAGCTTTACTACTGCTACTTGAACGCTGTGATGCAATGCTTAACGAATTTGGTGCCATTCTGTGAGGAAGTGCAAGCGTCCACTAAAATCAAAAGCGGGAAATGGACCAAAGCGTTCTATGAGCTCGCTTCTGCCAATCCTAAGATGAATTCAGCAATGAATGCAAAGAATCTGAAGAGACTTGCAAATAATACCTTCTGTCATGAGGATCAGCATGATTCCCATGAATTCATGCGCCATATGCTCTCGAAAATCCAAGACGAGAACAACACCAGCGCCAAAAAGAGTTGAATTTCGCCGACTCGAAGTCCGCCTGGGCCCATTACGTCAAGCACTTCAATTCCTGTGTGGATAAGACCTTCGCAGGACAAATTGAGAGTAAAGTGTTTTGCAAATCCTGCGGAGGTGTGTCGACCACTTACGACCCCATTCTCGACCTTTCGCTGCCTCTAACAGGAAACTCAGAGAAACTGGAAGATTGCATTAATAATTTTTTCAAAGAAGAGGCTCTTCCAGACACGTATCGATGCGAGAAATGCAAACGAACTACCAAAGCAGTGAAAAAAATGAGGATAAGCAAGCTTCCTAACGTCGCTGTGCTGCACCTCAAGAGATTTAGAACTTATCCAAAGCAAAAGAAAATCTCCGACCACGTGTCGTTCCCTGTTGACCATCTCACCTTTAAAAAGTAAATCTCCTGCTTTATGAAGAAAAACTCATTGACTTTATTAGAACCGCGGATTCCTGTCTGGAATCAAACAGATACTCCTTAAGAGGAATCGTTGTTCACAGCGGTTCTTTCAGCTCGGGTCACTATGTATCTTATATAAAAAGACAAAATGAGGTAAAATATTTGGGTGAAATATCGTTGGATCTGACCAAATTTCATAGTGGTATCTTTGCGATGATGAGTTTGTCAGAAAGGCGTCGGCCAAGGAGGTCGCTTCGAAAGAAGCTTATATACTTTTTTATCAAAGAATTGAATAAATTCCTGGATATCTCAATGTCTCAAATTCCGTAAAATTATCGTATTTTTCCAAATTTTGTAAGCCTAGCCATAAAGAGTATGCACTCGATCGTTGTATCAATTGATATATTATTTTGACTTTTTTATACTTCTTATCTAAAATAGCTCAATAAATCTGTTTCTCAATAAAACTGCTTTGGGAGGGGAAGATTTTTGCTTTGAACAAACACACTTCGGTTGATAATCAAATACCCACATAATAACAGAAATACAATCAACATTAGGACGCCTGCTTTAAAATCCATCCAAGCTTGCCATAGCTTCCTTAACTAAACATACATGTTATTATATAATCACTACTTACCTCTCCTATATCACGAGATAGGAAGGCAGGTAATAGATTTGAGTTGACTCAAGGAATTGGTCGGGTGGAAACACCTTCTTACTTATTGCTATCGGTAAGTGAAGGGAAATCCATCGCGTCAAATGCAGGAGCTTTCTTTTTGCTATCACCTTCACCGACTCCAAGAGAAATATTGCCGAGTCCTCCTATTCCTAGCATCATTTTCAAGGAATTTGTCATATCATCTGGATTCGATGGTTGCGGCTGATTCATGCCTTGCTTGCCATTCTTTTGAGTCTTTGCATTCGTGTTCTGTTGCTGAGGCTGACCTTGCTGTTTCATATTTCCTGAGGGTTTTCTTTTCGACTGATGAACGTTAGGATTTCCTAAATCTTGAGGGAAGGCGAGTCCAGGCTGTAGCATCCCGATCGATGAGGTATATTGCTGTGGTGACATCCCCTGGTTATTATACGCGTTATTGTGGCCGTATTGCTGGTTATTTTGATGATTTTTCTTCGAGTTACCGTCATTTTGTCCCGACTTTTTCCTATTGTAGTTTCCATACTGTCCATATGAGTCTTGACCTAACTGCGGCTCTTCGAGTTCTTCCGCTGTCTTCATGTTCATGTTCATTGGCGATGGTGATGTCGTTCCTTTCTGTGTCGCAAACTGCTGGAGCATAGGATTCTCGAGCAATTGCGAAAATTGGAACTGACCTTTGTTGTCTTGCTGAGGAGAAACCTGCTGTTGAATTATCGGTTGCTGCTGTTGAAGGATCGGTTGCTGTGGGTACGTCGGATAATTCATCGGTTGGGGTTTCACGGTGTTATTAACCCCCGAAGGTCGAAAAACTAAGTCAATAAGCTCTCTAAGTGACATGAAATTTATGTTCTCTCCTGACGTAATCGGCAAGTCCATGGGAAGATGGTTGCCCATGTACCACTCATTCATTTGCTTAGTTGTGAACGGTCCTTGTCTAATCTTTTGGCGGTCGAGGTAGTACCAAGCGTCGGGTTTAAAGCCAAAGCTAACGAAGCTAGAGAACACGTTTGGCATCGTTTGTGGTGACTGGAGTCCGACAGGGAGAGGCATTCCTTGGGTCTTATTTTGCATAATGCCAAATTGGTTCGGACCAAAGGCCATCATCTGTTGAAGCAGCTGCTGTTGCATTGCGATTTGCTGTTGTAGGAACTGTTGGTGCTGTAGGGGGATTTGCTGCTGTTGTAGCGGGATTTGTTGCGGTTGTATTGGGATCTGTTGCTGTAAAGAAATAGGCTGTTGGAAGAGCGGTTGCTGCTGTCCGAATTGCGACTGCATCATTTTATCGCTTGTGACTCGAGTTGCTGATGGCTGCAGCGAACGGAACAACTCATCATGGTCGCCTGAGTCCTCGAATTGCTTTATGTTGAAACCAGAAAATCTATCTTCAGATGTATGAGATAAATCATGCTTCTGGCCCGACTGGGCACGCCTATCAAAGCTATCGCCCAGCCCTTTGCCTCCTCCAATAAAGCCGTTTAACTCATGGAGATCCTCAGTGTCTGATTTCCAGCCCATAAGCGCATTTTCAACGTCCTTCGTCTCCCTTTTGATTGCTGCTGCGTCGAAACCTTCCCAGACCGGAGCTTCTTGATCGTCTTCCTCTTCACCTTTCTTCAAAAGCCCAAAATCGACTTCATCATCATCTTTAAATTCCAGCTGGTTCTCTTTCAACTTCCTTTCGAAAATTTCATCAATGTTTGAGAATTCGCCATTGTCTTCATTAATCTCCCACGGGTCTTTCCCTTTAAATTTCTCGAGTTCTTCATCAAAAGCAGCCTTTTCTTCCTCCTCAAAACGACCTTTTTTGCGTCCATTCTTTGTCTCAGTGGGCTTTGCGCTATCATCTGTTTTTCCTCTGAGAAGCGCGCTCATCTTTGATGGATCTATCAGGCAAGTTTAATACAAAAAACATTTATTTTCATTTATTCCTACCCATTTCGCTGAAATAATCGCCTTCGCCTCCATCATCCCATTCAACAGCCTTCTCCTTAGCAAATTCTTCATGTTTTTCCTCCTTGACCTCTCGCACTTCTTTCACTTCACGCTGCTCAGTCAGCTGAGGTTTCGGGTTCACACCCTCATCAGGGATGAGCTCGAATTTCTCTTCGACGAAAGGTCTCTGAGGTGTCTTGGTGAATAATTGAGGATTTGCCTCGATAAACTCAAGAAATTTTTCTGAAGGGTCTCCAATCTCAGTGAATTTCTCAAGAATGACTTCTTTAGAGACCTTGCTAAAATTTTCTTTCTTCTTTTTGTAAGTCTGCTGATAAGCCTGTGGTCTCTTCGACCCTTTTTGGTAGTTGTTGTATTGTCTATTGTAATTCCCATCGTATTTTGAGTTGTTTCCATTGTTGTAGTTTTTCCTGTAGTGGTAATCAGATTCTTGTGTTGTTTGATCGTCGTTCTGGTTGTTGTAGTTCTTGCGGTGGTCTCTGCTCTTGTTCTCGTAATAGCCGTCGCTGTTTTGGTACTTTTGTCTTTGGTTGTCATTGTAATTCTTTGAGCGGTAGTTGTTGCGAGTTCCGTAGTCCTTGTGTGAGTAGCCAGAGTTGGAATATTGGCCAGAGCTTTCGCTCTTTGTTGATTTGTCGGGCTCAGACATTTTTGTCTTTAAGGTGAGATAAAAGATTAAAAAATAAGACGAGCGTTTTGGCAAAAAACATGCCCGGATGAACCCACCCAGCGCTCCTAATTCAGGAATGTCATAATGAGCGAAGAAAAAGTTATGGGGGCTTTACCTCTATACTTTCCCAGCGGAATTGGAAGGCTTGGAGAGGAAGGAAGAAACCAAGTGGCTATAAATGGGAACTAACTGTGCTATAGACCAGAAAACCTTTGTTAGCAAGTTCGGTGAGTTTAGCTTTTCAGTAGAAGTTTCAATGGCCTGTTTTTTCCAATAAGTGTGCCCAGGCTGCATTCCATAGGTTAAGTTGAGGAAAACAAACGAATTTCTGGCCAAATTTAGACATAATTCTGTAGGTAAGAGCAGAAAGTAATGTTTGTAGAAGTTTAAGGTAAGTCGATTGGAATAGATTGAAAAGAGTGAGACGTGGAACTAAGCAAGTTTACGGGAAGAGATAATGGCCATTAAGGTTAGATGGGAAAAGTTAAATTTTCTATCCAAATACGTATTTAATGGTTGCTTAGGATATAGTTAGATTGATTTACAGAGATTTGATATTAGGTAATAGCTGGAGGAAGGCAATTCGTGTTGAAGGCTCCTTTTGAAATTTTCAAATTTTTTAATTTCTTGAACGTTAAAATCATTTATTAATAAACGCATTGAAAACATTTCGGAAAAGCGAAATTCAAGAATTGCAGTCAAGTATACTGCATAATCAACTTTTCTCGGTATCAATAAGAGGAAAGCGCTTAAATCAGCGTTATATTTGCTAGTGTTGCTCTAATACCTCCATAAGTCCATATCTAAGTAAATTTCAATAATTTTGAGGATCTGCTAATATTTTGGATTCCTGTAAAAGGAAAACCAGTCGATAGTTAACATAAAATGCGTTGTAAATTTTGCTCTCTCGAATGTCCATTTCGCTCACTAGAATGTGTCTGATGATACCTAAGGAGTTTTTTGTGTGTCCAGTTCAAATATTATTAGTCTAATTGCAAAATAGAATTACGCTGTATTCAATCTATGGCAGGTATGAGCTGTTTTGAATACAATTTTAAGCAATTTTTGCCATGCCCGTTGAGAGAAAATATTAAACTATGGCCTCAAGCTCACAACTCTTGAGGGTTCGTTAATCTGTTATTTGCACAAAAAGCATTATGCAAATACGGAAGCCAGAGACTCCTTCACTATTTAATTCCAAAATTCCAAAAAACATTAATCAAATGAAGTCAAATGAATGCTAATTAGGACGTACAAAGACAATTTCACAATAATATGTAAAGATAATATACTGTTTTATGCCAGCCCAACTTTTCGCATTGATTCATTGGCTGTCATATCCATATTCAAACTCTTCATGACGTATCGCTTCTCATGCAAGTAACGGACTTTTCATGAAAAAGCGCTGTTTAACTTAAGGTGGACACTTTAGCAGCCTATTTACAAAAGCATTTCGTAAAGACTCAATAAATTTATTCCTTAACTATGATTACATTTGTGAAACAAATTTACACGAGCGATGGGTTAGTTAAGAATTAACTCGTGTTAACCTTAGTTAACCTTAATTGCATATAAGGATCCAAATCCAGAATCTATTTTAAAGGGAGCCTCGTTCTCAAATCCTCACAATAATGGCAGATAAGTCACAGAAAACCTCAAAGACAGAAACCGAAGGTAATCCAGTTCGCAACTTTGGCCTAAGTCTTCTGCCTCAATAGAAACAAAGCATCCTGATCTTTCCAATACCAATAAAGTAACCATCTCCTCAGCCAATTCCCTCAATAAAACGCTTCACAGACTGACGAAACAACAACTAAAGAAGGTGATGCTGAAATAGAAGCTAAACTGGTCGCTGCCGTAAGCATTTCACCGATTCTATGATGATATCTTTGACATCCCAAAAAAGCTCGACAAGATGTTTGAATTCGAGAGTTTAAAGACCAAAGCCTATTTTATACACAGAATGAATCCAAAATTGGAGCTCCATGTGAAAGACATTTTTTCTGAGAGAAGCCTGCAAGCTCTCACTAAAGATACAAATTTAATTGAATCTGTAAAAAAACTCGGGTTTTGCATTTCACTCAACGCAATATTTTTTGCAGGCAATCAAAAAATGTAAAAATCTTGAGCACTTAGGTAACGACCGCGTGCGAGTTAAGCTGACGGTTGAAAGAAAAACCATCTTGGTCAAGGGAATTCCTGCTGCAAGCGAAAAAGAATTCAATGAATTAATTAATAGCCTCGCTGCCAAGGACGAGAAAACTAAAGTAATTCTTCCTTAGAAAAGCTCGCTTTGAATGCGATTGAATCAAGGAGTTCCAAATTAATTACGATCCTGCGACAGAGTGCGTCTCTTTGACTTTTCAGGACAAGGACGCCACGGTTAAGTTTTTCAGCGAGCTTATGAACGAAAAGTTCCAAGTAAGCCTTTCTTTTCTCTTGGAAAGAGATTGACCATGTTACTTTTCATTAATAAAGGACAAGGCAATTGATTGCATGATAAAGGACGGCAATGCTTACATTGAGCTTACGGAATCGTTAAATGCCAGCAGACCAAACTATTACTCTGGTTACCCTCAAGGCCGATTCTACCCACAGCCAATGATGAACTATCCTCAGCCGTACCCAATGATGATGATGCCACCATACTCAAGTAACTGTTTTTCTTCTTCTGCTGTAAAACTAATCTTTGGAACAGATCCTGGATATCCTGAGTATGGCGGTAGCTGGAGAGGCTATGGAGGGCAAATGGGAATGGGAGGCGGAGGTTACCAAAATTACCGTCAGGACTACTATGGAAAACCCAGGAAATATTGTAAATTTACCTTTTCTGAGTGAGAGGTTAACTGTATCATGGGAAATAGACACTCCTAAGGGTGAGAACCAAGAGCAAGGAACAGGAGAGGAAAGAGAAGAGGGCAGGTATTATGAAAGCAGGGGAGGCTATCGCGGAAGAGGTGGCTACCGTGGAAGAGGAGGAGAGAAAAAATCGTATGGAGGTGGTAGACGAGGAGGTTACGGCCAAACAACAAACGAAAAAGTCGAGGCGATCCTGGACCCACAGAACTTCCCCTCTCTTTCTTAAGCATACCCAACAGAATTTACCCAAGCGGCTGAGAAGATGCTAACCTGCTGGGGAAAAAGCACAGCCAGTGTATTTTTCTTCGTTTGAAAGTTTTCAGCCTTTATAATTCTGTGCAAGTATAAAAATTGCGCATCAGGAATTCTGACATAGATTATATCATGAAACAAATGATAAAAAAATAATGATCAAAATTGCTGGCCTAGTTAATGAAAAAAAAGAGCACAAATTGAGAAGACAACAATGTAGGAGAGTAAGCAACTCGATCAATCAATCGTAAAATTAATCAAAAGAAAATCCAACTATCATGAGATCATAAAATATTAGCAAAGATAATAGGCTGTAACTTTCTAAAACATTTCCATTACGAGAGCATCTTGTGAGGCAAATCCATTCAATAGAAATACTTGAATAGGAGGTTTTGAAATAGCAATCAGAAATACAACAAGCATAAAACAATATTAGAAGCATCTATACTAGAAAATAGCATGAGCTTCCTGATTAATGGGAAACCAACTAAATTCAGGGATCTGTAAATTCTGAAAAATACTCGTCGATGAGCTCTGTAACTAGCAAATACACTTCATCGTTTTTATGTTTTTGTAGTGACTCGAAAGCTTTAACTCCACCCTCCTGGTCTAATGCAATCATAAACGGGTTCACTGACAGGTCATTTGTTTGCTTTAGCCTCTCGCCTAGTTTTAGGAGTTTTTTGAAGCAAAGTAGTGCTTTGAGGATAATGCCAGGATAACTATGCTGACCGAAGCTGTTTGCAATCACGTTCATCATTCCATGCTCCTGCAGTCGGTAAATCTGCAGCGAATTTCCTTTTTCAATCATATTATTGAGCCAAAACAAGATCTCCTCCAGTATCTAGAACCTCTCAGCACTTCAAAGGAAAAATAATAATTACCTCTGGTGGCTCATTGAATGCTCCTGAAAGCAAGTCCTCTGCAATTCCTTCAGAAATTACCTTTGAGATCGTTTTCTCGTCCTCCGAGACGACGTTCACGAGAGCCCACACGCTGGTGTATCTTATTACGTCTCTTTTGTCTTTGATAAGGAATTTGAGCCTCGAAAGCAGTCCAAGTTCAATCAGTTGCTAGTGTAGTAAATTCATCAAATTTCACTCATTTGCAAGGGAAAAAATACGTTCATTGCGATGTCATGGGAAAGAAAGCCGAGGTTCCCGACCGTGCGGAGGGTGGGGGAGAGAACTAGATGGGATTTCGAATCTAACATCTTCAGAATCACCTTGAGTAAGTCTGGCATGCCAGAAAGAATCAGTTTTATTTCTGTTTCGGGCCAGAGAGTCACGTTGGCGAAGACCCACATTGAATTCGCTCTAATTCCTTCATTGTCAAGATTTGTTAGTCTTTCTGCGACTCTCAGTAAGGGACCAAGCTAATCACTGGTAAGCGATAGAGTCAAAGATGCTATTACCTGGGGATGCGGAGATTCGCAATGGAATAAATTCGAAATCAAACTCGCGAGGTGCACAAAGATCTCTTCTGTCAGACCTCGTCTCTGATTGATCAGCGCAACGATCGCCTCAGTGATTTTCTCCTCTAGCAGCAAGTTGATTGTAAGGTCATTGTCCCCAGCGATGTTGCTTAGAGCTTGCGCAGCCTATATAATGCACTTTATGGGTGAGTAGTCTCATTATATCTACCTCTTCGATAACGTCAAGGTCAGTGTGCGCTAAACAACCGATTATCGCTCGAACGAGTTCATTTGAGTATAAATCTGAAATTTTAGAGTACGGAGCGCTGAAAACGTTCGTCGCTATCCAAAGGGTCTCGTGTAAAATAATAGTGCTGTGTGTCCATTGAGTTAAGAGGATGATCAAAGCTTGCTGAAGCCCACAAGATATAAATTCGTCAATTGGTATATTTTCGTCTTCGGAGATCTCATAACGCAGCTCTCGAACGACATTTTGAAGCAATCGCTCGTTTTTATCACGCAGCCCATCAAAGAGAGTTTGCGCTGTAATTTTCATCTTTTCTGCCAGCGAGAGCTCTTGCTTCTTGCTAATTACCTCCATATTTGGATCCATGTTCTCTTCTGCAATACTCGTACTTCTGTCAGGCTCTTTTCGACATAATTTTGCTCGTTTCGCGTTAAGAATCTTCTCAGTTTTGCTCCTTCGGATTTCATAAGCGTACTGCTCCTTTTTCTGCTTGATTACCATCGTGTCCAGCGTCAGGTCTTCCTTTTTTAGCTCCATTTCTGATTGATTTTCGCTTCTTTTCGCCACAATAAATTTTCAATATTCAAAATCCCGCGAGAATTTTCTTATAAAATTTAATGCGTCTCTTAAAAATTTTCTTGCCTGTATCGTTTTTTGTAACGCGAAGCCCATACGTTACAACAAGAGACGTAGGCTACTAAAGAGCAAAACCCCTAAACATATCCCTTGCCACTCACCATGCATTATCTAGCAGCTAGCCTTTTCCCCCACCAGCATCAGAGCTATTCTTTAGAAATTTAATGAACTCTCTTTAAAATCAGCACGAGCACCTTCTATAAGGTTTTTATTGGGGGGTTTTAAATATAGGAAAAGGCAATACAGCAAATAACAAATATGAAAAATTTGAATGATTTGATTAACAGGCGATATATCTTTAAATCACAAACAGTTTTTCATTTAATATTATATTACCGGTAAAATTTTTCAACAGCTAATAACATCATCATGGAGCAACCCATCAAAGCCGAGACCTTTCGACATCAACAAAGCTCATTCAGCCCATTTTACAAGCGCGGAATCGAGTCCGGGAGCATCCGCGGCGATCCTGACCGCGATCTCAACGAGAAAGTCGCGCAAGTCAAACAGATCTACGAAACACGAGTCACGAGTTTACAGGACAGCTTGAAGCAATTATTCGAGCTCGTTCAGAACGACCCACTCGTAAACACGATGAAACAGGATCCCTCTTCATTTGAGTTCGCGAACCAGCGGATCAAAGAGATCCTAGAGGATTTCTTAAACTCAGAGAGAGAATATGTCATCGAAAAGTTGTCCACCCAGTACTCATTGCTGAAAGCAGAGTACCAAAAAGTCCAAGCTGAGCTCGCCAAGGTACAATTACCATTGTTTTGGGGCTTTCTTACTTACCTTCGGTTAGATGGAGATCGCGTCGAGAGATAACTTCACCGAGTTAGAGAGAAAGTGCATTGAATTGGAAGAATCGTTGAAGAAAGAGCAGAAAGACAAGGAGTTCTATGCCAATGAGGTCGAGGTGCTGAGGCGAAAGAACAAGGAGCTGAGTGATAATTTCGACGAATTGCTGAAGAAAAAAGACGCGCAGCTGCTCCAGCGATCGGAAAGGGAAATCAACGAACTGCACATGATAAAGCAGAAAATGCTGCAGCTCGAAAACGAGGTGAATTATCGAGATAAGCAAATTTATGAGCTGACTGCGGAGAGAAACGAGTTGAAACTAACTGTTGAAACTGACAGTTTGATGCTTAGGAAATTAGAAAACGAGGCTGGCTTGTCAAAAAAGAACCTCGCTGAGGTCGAAAACCAAAACCACGAGCTGAAAAGCAAGGTGAAATCATACCATGAACAGATTTCTGATCTTAAGATGAGCATCAATGAGCTGCAAAACACTCGTCACAATTTGGAGGAATCCCTCGCGGCCAAAGACCATGAATATAAAAACGTAAAATTCGCCTTTGAAGAGTATATTTTAGCATTATATAGGCAATTGAAAGTGAGCATGAGACTGTCAAATCGAATTTCCTGCGTATGAAGGACAAATATAAGAATAAGATCGGTCAGTATAAGAATAAACTAGCTGACTTTAAAACCAAGATGGCTGAGAAGGAGCAATTGTTATACGAATCGCAGAGGAAAATCAGCGAGTTGAGCATTATTCAAGAGAAAAACGAGGAGCTTGTCAAGGTGAAGGTGGAAGATCTCAGAGATTTCTACGAAGAGAAGCTCTATCGCCAGGAGGAAGAGTCCCGTCGTCGTGAGGTAGCTTATATATCTCGAGTATTTTTATGTAATGAGAGATTTATAGAGGGATTTAGTCAATAAAAACGAGGACGAGATCCGCGAGCTTCAGTCCCAGTTCCAGAGGCTTCTCGATAGCAGGTTAACGACTTACAAAGAAGAGGCATTAGAGCAGATCGCTGCGCTGAAGAGGTCCGAAAAAGAGCTTCAAATGATGATAGAAGACAATTTGCATCGAGTTGAGCGCGACTATATTAAGCTGACGAGTCATGAAGAGAAGATGAAAGAACGACAGGCTTACATTGAAAATTTAAAAGCGGAGTTCAAGCAAAAGGAGAGCGACTGGAGGGAAGAATTGGCTAGCAAATTGAAATCGCAAGAGGAAATCAAGCTGAAGGAACTCGAGCTCGCAGAGATCGGCCACAAGATGATCGTCACTCAGCTAGAGAATCAAATCACTCAACTGAACAATGAGAAGAAAAAGTTAGAAAACGAGCTCAACGCGCTGAAAGAGAGCAGTCAAAACTTGCTCGTCAAAGCCCAAGAACTCGAGAGCCAAAATCGAAGAAACCTCGATTCGCTTGATGAAGCCAAGGAAAGGGAGAGTGAACTTAGAAAGATGTATGAGAATGAAAGCGCCAACAGAAAGGAGCTTGAAAAGGAGCTGCGAATGGCGAATAATGACATGAGGGAAATAAAGGATGTGCTAAACCAAACAAAACTGGGCCTTTCTGAACGCATTAGCGAAATGAAGGTCTTGGCCGAAGAGAATAAGAATCTCAGAGAGGAACTCGAAGGCAGAGACCATAGAGTGAGAGGCCTATTGAAAGAAATCGAAGATTTTAAAGCCGAGAGAACCACGACCGAGCTTCATCGCGCTGAGCTGGTGAGAAGTCTGAAGGACCAAAATGAGTCGCTCAGACGTGATAATAGAGAACTCAATCAGCAACTTCTTGACACGATAAAGACCGAAAGCGAGCGCTATGAACGCGAGGCTAGCGAGCATTTCGCGACGAAATCCGAGCTGAAGAACCTTGAGAGCAAACTACAAGAAAAGCGTCAAGAGCTAACAAACGCTGAGGCTCAGATTGAAAAAATCAAGGCCAATTTGCTAAAAACCGAATTTAGTTGCACTGAATTGAAGCAACAGCTTCACAAAGTCACAGCAGAAAGCCAATCGCTCAGCCAGGAGAAATCGGACCTGATTAAGCGATACGAAGAGCAGAGAGCTCGGGTAAAGGAGTTCAAGCAGCAATTACAAACGCTGATCATTGGAAGATTCAAAGGATTGAAAAGAGAGTTGAGCGATTTACGTGATAATTATAAAGCTCCAGCTGAAGAGCTACAGAACGAATTGTCATTCAAAATCGAGAGTCTGCATGCGATGCTCAAAGACCAGGTCTTGAGAAAAGAGCTGCAGATGCATGAGGTGCTGGATGTGGAGAAGGTCAAGTTGAATGAGAGCTACAATGAGAAACTTTCCACTATCAAAGCAAATTTCGAAAACGAACAAAACAGCCTCGTTGAATTGCTCCAACAGAAACTGAATGCTAAGGAGGGCGAGGTGTTTGAGCTGAGGAACGAAAATATCAAGCTGAAGCACAAAGCAGATATCAACGAGCAAGAGGCGGAGAAGCTCAGCGAGAAAGTCACCGAGTTAGAGGAGAAAACGCTTAGCTTGACCGGACAACTTGATCTTGTTGTAAAGGAGAGAGAAGCCATTAGAACGAAGTTGAGCCAGGTCGAAGCTCACTATGAGGAGGAAATCGAAGACATGAGCCACCAACTCAAACAAATTAAAGCTGAGAGCAGCAAGCAGCAATCCGATATGCAGAAAACGTATGAATCAGAAGTCAAGTCTCTCAAGGAAAACATCGAAAGTCTCAAAGATCAGCTAATGAAAACTATTTCGAAATACGAAGAGGATGCAAAAGCGGCTGGCGCTGCTTATAAAGAGGAATTGGCGCTTTTGAAAGCCAAGCATGACGAGAAAGTCGCCAAGTTAACTAAAGAACTTCAAGAAGTTGAGGCCTCGGACCGAGAAAGGTACCAAAAGGTGAAGCAGTTGCAGGAAACCATCGTGCAGTTGGAAAAGGAGAAAAATACTATCCGAATGAACTATGACATCAAGCTGGATGAATACGAAACCAAGCTCGAGGAACTCAAGTTCAAGATCCAGGTTGAAGGGGAAAATGCGCTTCAGCTCAAGTACGAGAAAGCTGGTGAGACTGAGTCACTGAATGGCTTGATTAGAAGCTTGCAGGAGGAACTCGCGCAGAGAAATGAGCGGATCAATGCGCTTGTCCATGAGAGAAATCGAGCGACGGATACGATCAGAGAGCTGGAGAGGGAGCTCGATAGAAGGGTGATTGAGAATGAGAGGCAGAAGAAAGAGATCACCGAGCGACAGTTTTACCAAGCGAAGGAGATAGAGAGCCTGCACCACCTGCTTTCGAAGTCTCTAAGAGGAAGCGTGAGTGCGAAAGCGAACGAAGGAGGCCATACAGAGCGGGGCGAGTATGAGCAGCTTTCTAGATCGCAGCAAGGACTGAAGAAGACTGAGAAATTTGCCGAAGGCAAGAGGAGCTCGAACAGAAGTCCGTTGAGGGAATATAGAACGAATCAGTCTCTGGAGGAGAGAGAAGAGCTTGAACAAGGGAAGACGAGGAAACCTTGGCATTAAACAGGGCGAAGGGCTTTCTGTATGTACTGTATATTTGAATTCAGCTTAATGATTAAATCTTTGAAGATCGGCATCAGATACATTTCAATGAATGCATGCATTTCAATTTGCAAAAAGTTTGTTTAATCTTAATTATATCAAGATGAGGAATGAGCAATTATGTCGACTTTAGCTTATCAAAAAAAAAAAGGGTCAGAGGCTTTCTCTTAATATAAAAGTTTATACTCTGAATCTCTATTATTATCTATCAAAATAATATTTTAAACTCTTGAGTAGGCGAATCAGGATCCCAGTAATCGTTCTCTGGAACGGGTTGCTTTTTTTGCGATCTTTGATAGTTAGAAGGACAAAAGAGTCGATAAAGCAAGCAAAATCAGCATTGGATTGTCGTTAGCGACTCCGATCTCAGTTACAGGGGTTCTTAATTTATCCGCCCCTCTTTATTTTACCGCCATTTTAAAATGGTTCTCCAAGGAGTATTCTGCACTTGAAAGTTATCAATTGAGTGAAAATAATGTAGTTTTGCTAAAGAAACACCTAGGTCCTATCATCACGCCTTAGAGTAGAGTGAGCTCTCAACTAAATTACACTATAGAATAAGAATCAATACAACATCTATTCCATTTGTTATTTGAAAGCTTTGTAATGGTTTGGGTAAAAATTCTTGAATAGGTAACTCTTCCACCTCCCAGATTCGCTCTAATCATTTCCAAAGCAAACGACGGAAAACTGAAGCGACTCTTTTAATTATCTACTGCAAGCTCTATCAATGTTCGAAAAACAACTAATCAGAGCTCTTGCGAAGAGGCGAGCCTTCTCGAAACTCAAATTTAAGTTTTCAAAGCCAATTATTTGAAGTCTATCACTTCAGTACGCATCAAAATTATAATTATCTTTCATTCGATTCTACAACTTCTTCTTCAACGTAATTTGCATCTATGCCTGAGAATATTGCAGAACACAGCGCTTCCATATCAAACCCAAAAAGCAGGCTCATTGTAAAACAAGTAAAAATTATCTTGCTATCTTTCCAGAAAAAAACTCGAGAAACGACTTTTAAAAAAAAAAAAGGTCTCAATTATTCCAATTTATCAAAGACAATCGGCTCAAAATCAAATCCGTAAAACTTATTTTACGACGAGCAACATTCGTTCTTCCCATTAAGCACCTCCTCTCAGACCTTCCTTTCTTAGCGCTTTCTTCAGTTCTAATTAAATAGGTCTCTTCTTATTAGTATTACAATAAATCTAATTTCATACAACTACTCTAACTTCTAAAAAATCCCTTCTACACTCACTACCAAGCTCATCAACGCGTATTTCAACGTGCAAGGCCTGGAAATGAGAGCAGGACTATCAAATCATGAGCACGAAATTCTGTTAAATCTTTGTTACGTTGAGCGGTTCTTAGAATGAAATTCGTGTTCTTTGGGAATCGAATATTTTGTTAGAGACCATTGGTTGCAAAAGATTTTGAAGGTATTATTACCGAATTAATATTTTAAAAATACTTTCTTCTGTAAGAACAGTATCTTTGAGTTCGATTCATAATATACTTAAAACTGGTTCACTGGCTCTATGATTTGAAATTTAGCAAACGTGTCAGTTGAGAAATCTCTATATAAACCCCCATCGCAGACTTGGAATTAAAGTGGTAATAAATAAAATAGCAATTGTTTAATTGCTGCTAATGAAGAAACTACTTACTTCTCAGGGAGTCGCGGACTCAGACCACGAAGATATCAGCACTGATGACTCCTCAATTCGTAGCTCTTTCCAAGACTCCGAGTCTCCTGAGGAAAACATTTCGATTCTCATCAGCGAGAGTAAATTCGCCAAGGAATCGGAACTTACTGTGTCTGAAATCGATGATACTGCGTCTGAGGAAAAGTCTCTCGGCCGGTCTAACGATGCTGAGGCCGAATTGCTAATGAGAAGGAAGGAGGAGCTCTTCAGGACGGACTATATACATAAACTTACACATATGAAATCAACACAAGCGAAACCTAGGAGCAAACCTCATCAGACGATTGTTATTTTCGATTGGGACGACACGCTGTTTCCTACGAGCTTCTTGAGCGCTGTAGGGTTCGAGAAGGTCCGGAGTGAGGCGCGGATTCAGGATGCGTTGAGCAGAATCGACAAGCGCGTGAGCAGGCTGCTTCAGAAGGCTCTACGAGTCGGGAGAACCTGCATCGTGACGAATGCGATGAAAAACTGGGTTGAAACCAGCAGTGCGACGTATCTGCCCCTCACGTACGGACTCCTCAGAAGGAACAAGATTTCCGTTGTTTCTGCGAGAGCACAGTACGAGAAGAGCTACCCTAACGACCCGAAGAGGTGGAAACAAGAGGCTTTCCTAGACATTAAGGAAAGCTTGGAAAATTCAGTTTTTACAAATATTATTTGTGTTGGAGACAGCACGGTAGAACTGGAGGCAGCACAGTACTTAAGCAAGGTGTTAGACCAAGCGATTCTCAAGACGATCAAGATGAAGGAGGGACCTACGTTGGAAGAGCTGTCAAAGCAACACGAGACAGTCTTGGAGAAGTTTGACCAAATCTACTTGACCTTAAAAAACCTCGCGATCAAGGTCGAGAGGAAGAATTAAGCAATCGAAAGGACTGAAATCTTCTGCTTTCTGCTCCTTTTGGAGCTTAAAGGTCACAAACCTCAATCGAAAATTTTAAAAAAAATCTTTTTTATCTCAAGATGAACTTTGTGAAGGCTGGCTCTTGAAGGGAGTGGGAGGCAGAGGGTTTATAAGAAGAAAAAACAAACAAAATGAATTATGATCAACGATACGAAGATCATTAATATATAACTAAAGATATATAATTAGCTCATTAAATTTAAGCAATAACTCGTTAATAGAAAGTTACCAATACTTTATTCCAAAGAATTCTCCGTATTGCCTAGTTATTCTTGACGTCAATACTGCAATTTAATCGGTTTTTCTTATCAAAGGGAAAAACTTACTTTATAAATTGTTTTCTCTCAAAGCTATAATGAATTTATTTATTTAATGAGAATTATCAGGGCTGACTAGAATGGACTTCTTATGAAAGAAAGCATATCTAACTCTTTGAAATCCAACTCCGCTAAGAACTAACCTAATATTGCTGAAAATGGTGACCAGAAAATTTATGAGACACCAAGGATTAGATTTTTTAATGAAAATTGCAAGGTGTGGTTTCTTTTTGTTGTTTAGTGAAGGTTAGACTTTTTAATTTTTCTGACCATGATTTGGTTATAAGCTTGAACCTGTAGAGTAATTAACAACCAAGCACTGAGAAAAAAGAAAGAAAATGAATAAATAATAGGAGAATCAAAATATCTGTATCTGATTTCAGCCCTCAAATTTGAAGAAATTCATCTCACAAATTTCCAAACCGAAGAATCCAAAAATGACCGAAGAGCATGACTTTCACAATGAAATTCTATCGATGTTCTAAAAAAAAAAAAGCAAAATAAACCACCAATTTGTTGAAGATATTTATTTGAATCCTCATGGATATTTGGCCTATTAAAATTCTGGATTTGATTTTCATTTTTTTTTTCAATTTGTAATTTAATAGAAATATAATTTGAAAATTTGAAAATTTGAAAATTTGCAGCTTGTATATAGCTGTTTACTTATAAGTAATTCTGAAAGAAAGATTCTATTGAGCCTTTTCAAAAGTGGGAATGCAAAATGGGTAAAGCGTAATGAAAAGAATCCAATATGATAAAGTATTGGTAAAATAAATTTCAGCTCCTTACAAAGTTAAAAATTGTTTTAGTAATCAATTGGAAATATATCTACAGGTAATCGGTTTCAAAACTCATTGTATTAAAAGTTTTTTCTCACGAAGTAGCTCTTTCATATCAGCTATCTCGAAGAGTTTGAACTAACCAATTAAGACGATAAATAATTGCTGCTTTATCGGAAATAACCAATCTATTATTCGACTATACAAAAGCGGTTTACTATGATATAAGACACAACTCAATACCAATCATAAAAACAGCACCCTTTACTACAATTCAAGAAAATACTGTTATATCAGTACCATTCGGCACTTCTAAAGGTTATAGGAAGTACTTTTTATTATTTAGCACCAAATTAAAACGTGAGTCTTGTATTCGATTCAGGAACTACTATCCCCTACTACCAATGATTTCTAAAAAATTTTTCAAACTTTTTCAGCCTCATGTAAGCTCTTTTTTCTCTATACTTGACCAGGCTTCCACAACTATGTATCTGACACCCAAATAAAAGCTTTCCACTATCATTGACATCCGTAATTTAGTTTGAAAATCATTTAAACTGTATCTATTTATCAATGTACCTCATGATGCGAATCGAACATTTTAAACGACAATATTGCGAATCAAACACTAAAAAAGATGACAGTGGAATTCTGCGTACCCAAATTCCCTTAACCCACAACGCTCTTACTATGACACATAATTAGGACTCTAAAACAGGACTTTTTTGCGCCGGAGAAGCTACCCTCGCCATTTTGCCAGTCGTGCTGTTTTGCGTCCTCGGTTATCAATCATACCAAAATGCACAGAGGATCACAGCATATCAAACCAGCAATTTTACTCTGCGACACACCTCCAAACTGATTCTTTCACTCGCTCTCGTCGTAGTTTCATTGAGTAAACCATTCAGCGCTTCGCAACTAACTCATTCTTTCAGCTTTCGCGGTCGTCTATCCAATTCGAAACAGTACTTTTGCCCTTGAGACTGAATTGGTAAATATAACTGATTCTTCACCCAACTAATCGATGAAATTTCAAGATTTGGATCCTGGACACCATTATTTGGCTGATAAACTTGTACTTATTGCGGGTTGAATATAAAAAAATTGGAAGCACGTCGTCTTATCTCAGATTCGCATGGATAGCGGCACTTCTCTGTCATGCTTTTCTCGTCGTGATGAACGACATTAAAGCGGTAGAACCTTTTCCTCTCTCTTGACTCAATAACTTTCATGGGAATTAGCATGAAGACTCAACATTCACAGATTTTGACTTGGAAATAATCTGGTTCTTATATTTAGCCCTAGTCGCCGTTCTGGGTATCTAGCCTGCCCTAATCTCTTCTCATAATATATCTTTTTTATTAGTCATCGTCGGCTACGTCTTCGCAGAGGATTTCACGCATGATCCTCTAAATGATTCCTTCACAGCTTTCGCTCAAGGAGAAAGCACCGTCAAATTCGACGAGCAATCACTGCTTCTTCTGCATAGTGCCAAGCGCGCTTCTATTTCATCATCATCAGAGGTCGTGAACGCCGCCACCACCACGAACATCCTGCCGAAAAACGTCGAAAAAGCACATGATAACTCGCCAAAGAAGCAAAAAGCTATTGATATTCCTGCCGAAAAGCCTCAAGAAGAATTCAAGATGGCACAAGCCGAAGAACCTAAAGGTCCGAAGAAAGGCACAGGAGAATATTTCAAAGAGAATCTAAGCCAGATGGAGAAAATAGAGGTTTCTGGCTGGGAGACCATGCTTCGTGGAGAGAGAAATACAATTGTAAGACCCTCGCCGATGGTGATTATTCATTAAAAATCGCTGATTGTAGATGTACGTTATCGAATTCGATATCAATCGACAAAAGTTCACCGCGAAGAGGAGCTTCTCCGAATTCGGCTTTTTCATGGCAGAGGTACTAGCCCCTAATTTCTTACGAATTGCTTGACGTGCTGTGTTTACCTTTTTCAGATGGCAAAGAAATATCCTGCGATCAACTTCCCAGAGAGGCCTGTGAGAACGAAGTAATAAAAAAGAGTTACCAAGAAATAAGGCATTAATAAATATCACATTAGTATGGACGAGGACGAAAAAGAACTGAAAGAACGCGCGGCTATCTTCGATAAATTCTTGAATATTTGCTTGAAAAACGAGCTGTTTACCGCCCGTTTCGCCCAGTTCTTGTCTCCGCAATCCGAGGTTCCAATTTTTGGAAAAGTAATAAGAGTTCGTCCTCAAAGCGATGTGTTAATTCATTGTTCAGGCGCCGAGAAAACCAAAAAAACCTGTACAAGTTGATAAGGAAGATAGGGATCTCTCTTCCAAGGATGACGCTGAAGTTTCCTTCTACGCCGAGTCGGAGGCTTCCTCATATCAAAGTACCCATAACAGAGCGTAAGGGAGAGCTATTCCTATCTAATGATGATATATTTCATTTTAGGAACACTCTTCTGGGTGATAGTATCATTCCAGACTATGCTGCAACAGAACGTAAGCAGATCATGCCAACGAAGAAAGAAAGCAAAAAGAAAGATGAGAAATTCTATACGGTTGAGGCTCTTGCCGCATTTTTCCAAGGCGCGAAAAAAGACACTGTAACTTTGTCACTTAGTCAAGTGTGTCTCATTATTCTTTTGGGGTTAGTACTACAAATTCAGGATCAAGGAAGGCGTCTCAGGCGATATAACCGAAATTTCCAAGAGATATTCAGAGTTCAAATTGCTTGACGAAAACGTAATTTATATAAACTCAGCATTCTCATATTCCTCTCTGCTTAGTTGAGAGAATTCTACAAAAAAGATGCCGTGAGTCTTCCAGCCCTCCCATACCGAGGCCACTTGAGTTTCATGATTTCAAAGAGAGACACTCGAGTCATTGAGTACCGTAAAGTCGCGCTGAAGACATATCTGCAAACCCTCCTTAACGACAAAATCATCCAAGGAAACCAGATCTTGAAAAATTTTATAAGTTCGTGATTTGCTTGCTTGATTTACCAAGCATATTTATCGTAATAGAGTCGCCAGTTATCTTATAACGCTTTTCACAAATGAATTAAATTGAGAATAGATAACAATATTCCATTCATCTTACAAATCTGATACCTGCTCCGTAATCCTGTAGCCTTCGGAGAACAACCCATAAAAATTAGAAAAACCTTTCTTCGATAAAGAAATTCAAAGATCTTATTTAATAGATTGCTCAATTAGATAATATTTCCTCGGGTTCTCAAGCAAACCCTGGCTGTTTAAGGAATTTATTGTTTCGACCAATTTGTCGGATAAAATTATGTGATACTGAAAAAGATAGGCTTGAAATTTCAAAAACTAATGTTGTGAAACAGAGATGCTTAATATTTCACTCAGGTTAATTAGAAATTATTAATTAGGAAAGATAAAGCTACAAGGGACAACTTGTATTAAACATGCCAATCATTGAAACCAAAGCCAGACTGTGGTTCGATACCGAAGAAGAGAGAGTCGCCTTTCTTCCGATTTCTTAGTCTTAATCGCATTGACGCACTTAGGCCGCATATGATGACAAAATGATCGCAAATATCGAATTGAAGTCCTTGGACTTCGATGACGAGAACTTCTCCCCTGTCTTCAGCAGAGCCACCCAAGAAACGTTTTTAGAACCCAGCCAGAGATACAAGATGGACGTTTCTGAGGTAACTGTCCCAGGTTTAGTGTCTTAGGCCACAACACTCAACGTAGGTCCTCAAACCAGCCAAGGGTCTCACTTTCGATCAATTCCTCGATAGATACGTCGCTGTTAAACCAAACCACACCTTCTGGAGAGAATTCACATGGGAGAAATTCTTCTCCGGATTCGGAGTTGGCTACGTGCTCTTGAGAGAGGTAATTATCTTTTTAACGCACTATCTACGCATCTCTCGCTGAAATTGCCTTTGTTTGTTGTTTTTTTGGGGGTACTTACTTGCAAAACTAGCTTCCTCTCCGCAATTTCTACGCAAGAGTCTTGGTTATGTACATTTTCGCAGCCAAATTCCTTGACCACATGAAGAGTCCTTTCCCATCCCTCTTGATCCCACAAGGACAAGTCCTCGGTGCTAAGGACAGATGGCATCAGTAAGAAAACCTCCAATTGATAGATTCCTTATAAAATTCTTCAACAAACTAAAGCTGGGACGTCAGATGCTACGATATCGCTTGGAGAGCCACCAAGTTCCTTGAATTGCCATCTGTTGGCAACAAGTAACGTTTATTTTTTCGAAACCAGAAGCTTACAATCATCGCTCTCAGGGTCCCTGAATCAAAGATCTGGTACGGAAAGCAACCAGGCCACATGCTCCACAGTGACATGAAATGGGCTGGCCATTTGTACGGCCACGCTTTCAGAAGCACCGTCGAGGCTTACTGGGTAAATCGCGCTTTATTGTTTCATTTCCTCATCTTTTTTTTTTCAGGATGGTACCATGAACATGCCAATCCACAGACTCGCCGATCCAAAGCACAAGGATTCTTACATGTTGAGATACCACTAAACCTGATAGAGGAGCTGAGGATAGGTGCTAGGAGAGATTTAAAACGAACAATTTCGGTTGCATCTATATTTTTCTCATGGGTGAAAAAACTTATTGCTGAGATATTTTAGTAGAACAACTTGCAATAATGCAACAACCTTTATTCAGCATTGATAGACTAGATCCCTCAAGCCTATAAACAAACAAAGGCAAACAACACTCGGGGTTTTTTTTAAATAAGAGAATTCGCAATAAAATAAATATAACTCAATTTTGATGAGTTATTTTGCTCTAACAATAAAAAAATTAATTATTGTAATAATAAGAATACGCAAAGGGTGACAGCTTCCTCATGATAAAGTAACATACGTCTAATGGATAGTATCATATTAAGGTATGAATTAGAGAAGAGCTTGAAAATCTGCAGAAACTACTGGACAAATTCGAGAAGGAAGTGGTTGCTTTTAGGAAAGATAATGGTTTTGAGCAGAAGAGCACCTTTCATAAGAAGTCAATGAAGGTGAATTCCTGATATATATTCGCAGAGATGAAAATGATATTCCGTTCTAGATGCTTGATATGTATGACCTCGCAACGCAGGAGCTCAGTAATTACCTATATCTCCGAGAGCATTGGGAGATTCAAGCGGTGACTGACAAGCTTGTTCGAGGCTACAAACAGCTGTTCAACTCACTGTTGAAATTCTCGCTAAAGCAGCTCGATCTTAAAAATAGTGCAGGAAAGACCCACGTCACATCAAATGGCCTCTCCAGTAATTATTAAATCGAGTTTTTTTCACAGGGCTTACGAAATACAACAACTAGACGAATCGAAAAACCGTCCACCAGCGATTCTCAACTTCCCAACCAACGGCATTCGGTCTCCCACAAGGCCCTTAAAAAAGTCTCAGCAACCGTCACTAATCGACATTGAAGAGAATGCTAACGCGGTGAGGCCCAGGAAGGCTTCGGCGAGTATTGGAGAGCTTGATAAGGCTAAGAGCCCGCAGGGCTATTTCGCCAGAAATGTTCCTAAAAATGTGAGAAGTTATCACGATCTTGATGACGAGAAAAAGCTTGATGCGAACGAACTAGCATTAGATGTCTCTCTAAGAGTAGAGGATGAGGAGGACATCGCAAATATGAATTTGGAAAGCGAGCGCACGAAAAGAGACATTGACAGAGCGTTAAAGTCAATGCGCGAGGTGCTAACTAAAGCGAAAGCTTCGGGAACCTCAGTGCCTTTGAAGGAAGTGCTTGAGGCGTTTTCGCATTCGAAAGAGTTTCAGAGGGGATTGTTGCAGTTCCAGCGTCAAATCGATGGCACCGAGCCCGGTGATCTTACGATAAACGAACTGAATGATCAATTGTTAAGTATTTACGAAAGAACCCAAAGAAAAACCGCTAAGAAAGTGCTCACGTTCGTTGGGAAGCAGGAATCTCCCATAAAAACGATCCCAAAACCCCCTTGTTATGACATAGGGACTGATGTAACATAATTTTCTTCGAAATCATCGAGCTAATTTATCCTCTTCAGCCCGATTATGAACTAATAGAAAAAGAAACTAATGAAATCTTGGAAATCAAAGGCAAGGAACATAAAGCGGTAATAGCGAGCAAAGATGCCGAAATTCAAAAATGGAAAGAAAAATACCAGGAAGAGCATTACAATTTCTCAGAGTTGAAGACTGAAGTGCTACAACTCCGTGTTCAGGTCGCTAGTCTCGAAATGGAAAAGAATTTATTAGCCAATCAGCTAAGAGATGCAAGGACAAATATAAATGGATTTATTGAAAAATTATCAAGGAAAAAATTTAAGTTGAAACAGTTGAAAGCTCAATTGAACGGTCAAGGAGCATCAAACGGCACGAAACTTGACACTTTGTCTGCGACAAACAGGTAATTTGTGTCAATAGTGGTTAAGAGAGTAATTTAATTGGACTGAATAGTGAGTTAGTGCGAAAGAACTCTGAGTTCAGGGTCCGTGTAGAGGAGTTAACCAAAGAAAACAACGAGCTTAGGTCCCAGAACGAGGAGCTTCAAGGGAAAAAAGCGTATTTAGAACAGATGGTCGAGCGATTCGAGGGCGAAAATGAGATATTTTACCAGAGGATCGAGAAACTCGAAGGTGATAAGAAGGGGTTGGCGGATTCTATTACCAAGGAGCGAGTCCTCAGAAGCAGGCAGATAATCCTTGAGACAAGAGTAGATGAAACGAAGATAAAATTCCATCGGGAGAAAGATCGTGCTGACCTATTATCGAATATAGTTGATGAAAACGTGAAACTGCTTTCTGCTCGAGGCTCACGAATAGGGCTGTCCGTTGCGAGTCTGAACAGTATTACAGACGAGAAAGGGGGCAGACTACTCACACCAGACCACAACCAAGGCCGCAACCAAAGGATATCTATCCTAATTCCAAATAGCGTGCGGAAGGAGCTTAATACATCATTAGCTGACTCCAAACAGGACTCAATCTTCGAATCGAAGAAGGATGAGTCTTTTCACACTGACTCGCTATCTTCCAGAGAAGAAGACCGTGAGCTGAAGCTCCAAGAGCCAGAAAAAAGCCTAGGATCCATCAGTATCGCCAGAAGGACGGATTCTGACATGTTCAATGCTTCAAAAGAGATCCTGGACCAACAGAATGTGGAAGATAACCAAATGACCCCAAGCAATAAGAAAAGCGCTTCGATTCAGAGGGCCCCTTCATCGAAACAGAGCCAACGCAGCCCTCTGCTTATCCAAAGCCAACTCGTCTTATCTCCAGAGCCTGAGCTCGAGGAGCTCAAGCAAATAACCACTACTGTTCCAGTGGGAGAAAAATCACAGGGAAAAACAGTTGAAGTGCAAAAAAACCCTGTGGCTCCAAATAATGGGAGGGTGAGTCGGCCGAAAATCGACAAAATCGACAAGGAAACACAGACAATTCAAGAAGTTAAGGAAGTTAAAGAATTTAAGAAGCAGCGTTTAAGTATAGAAACGTCGCCGGTCTTAAATACACAAAGTTCATACGAAATGTATGACACGAACTCAACAGCAAAGTCGATCCATCCGGCTAACTCGATTAGTTCGTTAGCAGACACTATACGAAATCTCAGAGAGCAAGGAGTCACGCTTCAACAAATTATGGAATTATATCAGCAGAAAACAAATGCTTCACGTTCATCAAGCAAAGTAAGTCACCAGCGGTATCCGTCACATCAAAAAGGGGTTTCTAGTGTCTTTGAATACATGCGCACGCCAGGCAATGAATACGGGCAACCAGTGCAACCAGAGAGTGCAAGAGAGCTCAACCAGACGAGGAATTTGTTCAAAAGTATCAAGGCTTCTGAAGAGAATATAATAGCCACTGAGAGGAACGTTTCAAGGGGAACCACTGCATTCAATACGGAGTCATTGTCGTCGAGAGGCAAAGGCAAAGAGTTTAAGCCAAAAAGGAGATTGCACTCAATAGATCCTGCAGCAGTTACGCTGACTGATTGGTCAGTGGAGCGATCGGCAACCCACAGGCAACAGCTAACGACACCTAGTGTGGGGAGCTCTGAGGAGCTTCTTAGAAGGACCTATAATCAGCTTTCGAGGGAAAAGATGGATCCGAAGGTCAGTCCCATTAAAAAAGACATAAACTTGGCATTGATGTATGATTTGATGAAGCAGCGAGTGGCGTTGAACCCGTCGCTGAAAAATACGTTTAAGACAACTGTGCAACAGAGAAGTAAAGCGGCTGGGAAGAGTTTTGAGCCAAATAAATTCGAAATTGATTTTGAAGATTTTAAGGAGTATTATGAGACTCTTGAACGTGTACATAAGAAATGTGGCGATAATTGTCCGCACTTGAGGAGATTTTATGAAAAAATTGGATATTGGCCTTACTTGGAAGAGCGATCGACCCTACCGTTGCCGAGGACTGATATTGACAAGTTGCCAAGGATCATTCGAAAGGTTTACTTGAAATGATCTCAGCCAAAACAATTCACTAAGTGTATCGGATACTGGAATAACAGAGAATGAATATTCTTTTCAAATGCGGTCAAACATGTTATTTTTAAATAATCTAAGGATTATTTGCTCCAATTGTCGCTTAGTAAATGAATTTTTTAGAAGTTTATTATATATTTCTAATATATTTGAGAAGTACAAACTGACAAAAAAAGTTCGATTTGGAAATCTGATGGATATTTTATTAAAATCATTTGTCGTTGGGAAACATCTAAAAGTTCTTTGGTTATAGGGTCCAAAAATGTTAGTTTGACCTATTCGTTGAGATTGCTCGATTTATCAAGTAATAAAACGATTGCTTTTTGTTAAAACAATTCTTACAAGGCGTGTACAAATAATGCTATTATATAAAAGCCAGCTGCTTTTACGATTTTTTTCTGCTGTAATTTATTATCAAAAGCATTACCACTACAATGCTTTATGTTATTACTGATAATTCTCTCTTGCCATGCATCTCCATCGATGCCGCCAGTAGGTGTTTCTTAACATTTTTACACACAATTCACAAATTTTTCCGACAAATTTGATCTCATTCTAAACCTTCTTATAATTCAGAAGAATTAATTATTCAAATAAATAAATTGTGAAAAATCAAATTTCGAAGGAAAGGACTCTCTGAACTCAAAAACCCCTCTAATTGCATGAACTCTCAGAAGCCTGTCGTCAAGGGTCCCTTGAAGTTCAAAGGGAACGTGACATCAAAGGACGTTATCAAGAAAATCAACGCTAGCAATAAAAAATTGGCTAAAATTACCGACGACGAGGAGACTAAAAAGCCAGAAGATTCTTACGAAGAGCCAAAACCATACAAAGTGGTTAAAATCGACAACGACAAGTCGACTCTCGTTGACGCTTACGGCAATAGACAAACCGAATACGAGAAGAAGGTTGCTTTGGTTAGAGAAAAGAGACTCAATGACCGTATCAAAAAGGAAATCGGAACAAGCTTCAGGTACGCTATCATCCCTTTCTTTCCGCAACATGAGCTCATTAATCCTTATTTCATAGGGCGAAGATGGAGAATTTCAACAAAAATCTTAATAAGATCCCAGAGCATTACGATATTCCCAAAGTTGGTCCTGGTTAATGTTTAATAGCTCTTTTTACTTCATCCCTTTCATATGGTTCGTGTTATTTGCTTCATAGTATTACTTTTTGTTTCTTTGAATATGAGAAGTCATTCAAACACTTAAGCTAGTCTCGCGTTATAGAATAGTGATACCAGAAAAAACTTAAAAGTATTAGATATTGAATTAATTCATTGGCTTTCTGCAATGGAACGTCTCATGCAAAGCGTTAAGGCTATGATACCAAAGTCTCTCCTTGAGGACGAGAAAGTAAACTCTACCTATTGGCACACCAGACTCTGAGTTTCATCTAGAAAGAAGCACTTCCGCAAAATAATTCTGAAAATCCGCTGGAGAAACACCCAGAGTCTCAAGAAGAGCAAATCCATGAGAGGTAACAACACTTAAACTTGTCGGGCTAAGCCTTTTGCTAGTACTTTGAAAAATATCGAGCGAACTCCTGACGGAGATATGACGCATTCTCTAAAAAAACTAGGGTAGGCTATCTCTCCAGTGATTTGTGTGAATTAACCATGGATAGAGTCAATTTGTATTATCATTTTGAGGGGAAATCATACACATTCAACAAGAAATCCCCAACGTATTATTTGGGCGTGCAATATTCTCCTTCAGATAGTGAAAGCTTCGAAAAAGCGCTGCAGTCGACGTTGTACTTTTCATATCGAGACAATTTTCCTCCGCTGACTACGATAAAAGACCCGCGTTTTGCATTCAAATCGGATAGAGGATGGGGCTGCATGCTGAGATCGGGGCAGATGATGTTGGCTGAGGCAGTGAAGCGGAATTTTTTTACGGCGGGTGGAGTGTTTCAGACGGCGGCAGCGAATGAGAATTTGAATAAGATCGTTGAGTACTTCCTAGATACAGATGAAAACCCAAAGACTTCGCCTTTTTCTATTCATAATATTTCAGACATGGCGTTTAAGATTGGGAAGAGGAGACCAGGGGAGTGGTACACCGCCACCGATATATTCAGGGTGCTTAGCGCCTTAATAGATAAATATGAGTGCAATCTGCCGGAATTGAATTTGAGAGTTGTATTATTTGTGGGCGGCACTATCTATGAGGACCAAGTCCTCGAGGCGGCCCTGAGACGCCGGGCTGACCCAATGAAGCCAGAAGTGATGAGTCCAGAGAAAAAGCCGATGGAGAGCGAAGAGGCAAAGAAGGGCGTGAATCATGAAGCAAATAGTAAACCTGTGGAGGAAAAGCAGGCGAACGGTGATGAGGAAGTTAAGAATGAAGGTCATGGAGAGACCAATAGTGCTGGGTATATATATTATCCTGCTTCATTGAGTAACCAATAGGGAATAGGTCTGAGAAGCCTGAGACTAAAGAGTGGGAAGCGGCTGTTCTAGTCGTGGTGTTAACGAAAACTGGACTTGACGAACACAATGAAGAGTATTTAAACGCAGTAAAGGATCTGCTGACATACAGGCAGTCTATTGGACTCTTATGTAACTACTTACCTTCGAAAACAAGCAACTAAATCTTTCCTCTATCATAGCCGGAAAGAGAAGCAGTGCCTACTATGTTGTCGGACGAAACGAAGACAATCTTTTGTTTTTCGACCCCCATTATGTGCAGGTAAACCCTAAATTCCTACCCCTTAGCTAGGATTATGGTTTGATAGCGAGCACCAAAGAACAGAGACGAAATCGATTCCATGATGAATACTTATTTACAGAAGAAATGCTATATGATGAAGCTGAAAGACATGGCGACCTCTGTTGGATTTGGGTTCTACTTTGAAAACAATACATCCTATCAAGAATTCAAAGAGCGACTCCTCGCCTCGAAGGACAAAGACCCCAATTTCCTGCTTGGGTTCGAAGAGAAAAGTCCTCCTGAACCAGAGATAAACGAAGGGGATGTAATCGAATCTCGCGATGAGGCTTTATTCTGTGAGGACGGTTTCGAAATTATGGGCTAGAAAGGACCAAATATTCGCGTTTTTTAAAGCCTTTCGGGATATTATTGCATAGAGATAATTAACACTACCAAAAATTATTTGAATTTAGTGATTACGTTGTTTGCAGGCAGGAACTACTAGTATATACTCCACATCTTCAACCTTCTCTATGTATATAACCGATGCGGGTGTATATAACCAAATGCGAGTGTATATATCGTATCCTAAATTAAAACAACCAATTATAGCGCGCGGAACTCCGGGGTAAATCAGAATCAAAAAATTTTTATCACCAGAAAGAAAAAGAGAATTAGCTTCGATTGTCTAAGATGATCAATTTCGACTTGAATGCTTTGAAGAGGCAAGAAGACTCGAATGAGGAAGACAGCGGAGACGAGAACAAACTGGGATTGACCGAGGGTATTTAGAGATATGCGCCATGATTCTAAAAGATAATCCGATAAATTTTACATATAGAGGTGATCAAGCATCACTCCGACGACGAACAGGAGGATCGCTCAAAGAGATACAAAGAAGATGCATCGAAGCACAGATATAAAAAGGAAGCCGATGACCATGGCAAGGACCAAGGCTCGAAACAAAAGAAAGGATATACTGTTGTGTATAAGAAGAAAGACCAGGAGCCATACCTCTATGAAAACGAGGAAAAGCCTTACGTTAGTGACGATGAAAAGGAAGATAAGGGAACCGAGCATAAAGAGAAGGGAGGCAAAATGGCATCAGATAATAAAGAAAAAGAGGTGAGTTGAACGCTGTATGTGTAATTAATGCGGTGATAGAGCGACCCGACGTATATTCCGAGAGGGGCTTTCTATCAGCATGATACCCGAGGCGATGATGAAGAGAATGAAGAGACCAGAAGAAGAAGAGATAATGACAGACTGTAATCGTTCTTATTGGCGGTTAAGTGCTAATAGCGTTCTTTTCAAGGTCGAAAAAGAAATGGGGACATGATAAATATGAGAAGGAGTATATTTCAAAAGACAAAAGTATTTCCTCGTGTTAATGGAAAGTTCGTGAATAAAATTGTTTTTAGATGTTAAAGGAGCGAAGAAAGGCCCGGTGGTGCAGTATGTTCCTAAGAGTAAGGATTGCAGTAGTTCCTTTATTGAGAGAGATGATTAGCTGAAGGTGCAGAAGGAGTAGGTGCAAACAATAACGAGGGGAAAGCTGCGTATCAACAGAGAGACACTAAAAACGGAGATTACAAAAATTCAAGGCATCAAGGATACCACCAGAAATATTCAAAACCAAAAGTCCATTTTGTAGCAGAGATAGGTGCTTATCTTTGAAATTTTGCAGGAAAACACGCATTTTGAGGGTAAAGATAAAGAAAAAGATGCTTATTATTCCAAGAAGAAAGGAGTTGTCGTTGAGTACGTCGCAAAGTAAAGCATTTGATTATGAAGCGAACTTACTTTAATTGTGTTAGGGCTCCTGAAAAGAAAAAGTAATTGAACTTTCCTATTTTGGTCAGTAACAAAATATGAAAGACTTGCGATAAAATCGGAAAAATTTGTTCCACCCGAAGGCACATTCTAAGATTTAATCTGAAAGTGAGCGCATTAACAAAGCGCATATGAAGCAGCGTTATTATCACGAGCGATAACGTTGGCTTTTGCAATGAAATGCTCATTTAATCAGCGGTACCCAAGAAAATGAAGGTGAATTGGTTTCTTTCTCCTCTCTCTCTAACTGAGGTACGCCTTTAGGGACTGGCAGAGTAATCGTGAAGAAAGGCCAGGCGAGCGATTCTCACTGAGAGCAACCACGCTTTTAATTTTATTATGTAAGACTCCGATTAGTCTCCAAAAATGGTGTTTGTTATTTTTGAATGGCGAGAACAACCCAGGAGCAATGCTTCTGGCTGTAGCATCATCAATTTGTTCGTAATAATAGTTATTGGTGAGAATCTCAAATTTGTAGTGACCCTATGCATATTGCAGTTTGAAAAGATTAAAAAAGCCTTGTACGGTACCACTAAAAAATCGCCTTAATGGAAATGTCTTAGATAACCGATTAATTGCACAATTGAGAATCCGTTCAACAGCAATGAATGAAATTAACCCATTTCTCTATTAAATAAACGAGCTTCGAGGCTCCTTTATCGTTAATCATTTAATATCATCTTGCCATATCTGCTAATGGATCAAAAATCTTCACTATTGTTTCATTGGATGGATTGTAGCAGTGAGCAACAAGAATTGTTTGAAACTTTTACAAATTCTGTGGAGAGCCCCCCATTTCTATCAAATCCCATTTAAAAAGATCTGATTTGCTGATTTATCTATTTGAACACACTATTTATCAAACCAAATCAGATTCTTAATAAAGCAATAAATTATTTCTTTGCAAGCAATCTAAAATCAGAATAAATGAAATACATCGCTGCCTACTTGCTCCTCGCCCTCGCTGGCAAAGAACAGCCAAGTACTCCGCATTGTTCTAAGCGCTTTTCTAAGCCTGTTTATAGCCGCCCAAGAAATTGAAGGTGTCCTCTCAAGCGTCGGTGCCAATGTTGACAAGGCTGCCCTCGACCAAGTCGTTAACGGCCTCAAGGGAAAGAAAATCCACGAAGTAAGACATCTAATTGGCACTCGCGTGATTTAATCTGAAAGGTCATCAATGAAGGCTCCAAGAAATTGAGCACCATGTCCTTCGGAGGTAGATAAACTCCATTTTCAGAATCAGATGCTAATTAATGCTTTTTCAGGTGCTGGTGGTGCCCCAGCTGAAGGTGGAAAGCCTGCTGCCAAGGAAGACAAGAAAGAAGACAAGAAGGACGCTGGCAAGAAGGAAGCTGCCAAGAAGGAAGAGCCAAAGAAGGAAGAACCAGCAGACGATGATGTCGGTCTCGGTGGTGGTCTCTTCGATGACTTCTAAGAGAGTCAATCAGTTGGTTTTAGCAAGCCTTTTTTAATTCTTCATACATCAATTGTATGTTCAAGCCAAAAAGGCAATATCGTTATGAAAAGAGTTTAAGTGCCAGCATCATGAAAACCCAATACATTGTTTCCTTTAAGCCTAGCTTTTCAAAATCAACATAGTATGATCCTCAAATTAGTCACTAAGGAAGATCTTTATTGTGATGTTAGAGGAATTCTCCTCTGATGTTTTGGAGAATTTTTGAAGAAAAAAAGGGACTTTTGTTAGATAAATGAAAAGAGCGAATCATTGTGAATTACCGTAAGGGTTTTCTACAGGTTTTGGAACTGAATTTTGGTGAATAAGTTTTTCTGAGTTCGAGATACAAAGATTAGGAGTTCCCTTCTGATAATACGAGAGAAAAAATTCGATTTTATGCTGACGACTAAGTCCCTCTTGCCTATTTTCTGTGAGCTGAAGTTTTGTAGAACCCGGATTGCTGTAAGGGTGAGCTGTGAACTTTGAACGATAGTTTAAGTAATTCTGAAAAATTGAAATTCTTTCAAAACGCATATAGTTTCCTAAAATCCCTCAGCTTATCAAACCTCATTATAATTTAGAAGACGGCGGATATTGATGTTAAAGCAATTATCTTAGTTCTGATAGCGTTTTTATACATTCTCACCATGTCTTTTTTTTATTAGAACTAGAACTCTTCGCGATGTCCAATTGGACACTCATTAACTGGACTTATCCAACCAATGTATGTAAATAGGATGTAACCTATGTCAATACTCTGCAAGCTAGGATTTCAACATATTAATTATTTGCTCACAACAGAAAAGCTCTTACTCTGTATTGTCGACTCATAGGCAAAAGAGTCCGCTCACATAGAGAGCAATTAAGAATATTGCTTCCTTCCAATTTACTCAACCCACTGATCTCTCTGGATTTTTAATTCTCGCATCAGATTAGCGAAAAATACAAATAAACTTGAGAAGTGAATTGTTCCTTCGGATAAATGATCCCATTCAACGTCCCTCTTTCATTGAAGATCGTAACCCCAGCGATTTTCTGCTTCCTTTCAGCGATCGGATCCATCAGCATCATAGTATGCTATCGAAAAGTTGTACGTATGCGCCACAACGCTGGAAAAATCACGCTTTTTATTGTATTATGTGAATTAGCACTCAGCTTGCTCTACTCACTCAGCTTTCTCTACGTCGACGAGGCCTACCAGAGCAATACAGACTATACATTCGTCATCTCTCAAGGCTGCTGCAAGGCACTTGGTTTTCTCCATGCTTTTTTCTCCACGAGCTATTGCGTGCTAAACACAGTCCTCATTCACAATTTCTACACCTCAATACAGAAATCTCAAAAGTCTTTTGCTGCGAAACTAAAGGCTTACATGATCCTCACGCTTATCTTGAGTACAGTCGTTGCAGTTGTAGGGGTCGCCACGTCCAGTGGAATCGGGTTCACATCGTATGGATTTTGTAGCATTAGAAGCAGCTCTCCTTTGACTTTGTTTGCGTTTGTTCCTCTTTGTCTCTCATACCCTTTCGGGCTGTTTACGATTCTGAAATCTGTGTTAATGCTTCGGAGCGAGTCCAAAGAGCACAAAATGAACGCGCTGTTGAACGATCCTTATGAGTATCAGGTCAAAGTCAGCTTCATCAAATCAAACATTGGATTCATTATCGTATTCTTCGTTACTTGGCTGCCGTTTTTCGTGAGCAATCTCGCTTACTATTTCAAAAGCAGTGATCCAACATCTGATCCACTGCTGCCGACCTTGAGTCTCAACCTCCTGTGCACAACTTCATTCTTCATGATGGTAGTCCGACTTGGCGACCCCATCATTAGAAAGATCCTCAGGAAGTACGTCGAGCGTATCCGCAGCAGACTTCGCTCCGGGAGGAACCGTGAGCAAGGAAATGTTACACATAAACTGAAAATTACCTCAGAACCAATCGTGCTGCAAGACTCAGCGGGAAACAATCAATCACTCAGCGCGCATCCTCGAGCATTCACTGACCCTCAACTGACAAAGTTCCGCGCCTTAGCGCCTCGAGTCGGCTGTTATAAGTACTACGAGTCGACTCGGTCAGAAGACCTTGCGATCATTCTCGCGGCTCTTGAAAACGTCATGCAAATTCAAGACTTTGACTCTGAGCCGCCCAGAACAACCCAAACGCCATGGCCGCAGTTTTATTACTCTGAAATCTGCGTCCGTGAGATTACGATTCCGATTCAGATTTCCGGCGAAACGGTGGAAGATAAAGTCACGTTGAATGCAATTGTCCATGCTCCGAGGGTTTTCGATGACCTCCTCCACGTTTTCGAGTTTCCGAAGCAAACGCTTATAAACTGCATTTCCCTGGAACGCAATAAGGAGGTCCTAAAGAAAGGATTGAGCAATAAGAAATCTGACGTGTACAAGCAATACCAGTTCCTCACGAGCAACAAAGAGATTCTTTTACAGCGAATGGAGAAAGAACAGAAGTTCGGGTTCATTGAGTCGTTTATATCTGCCTATCATCACCATATGGCTCATAACCCGAACTCTTTCTTGCAGAAGATATTGGGTTTGTATTCATTTACTAATATGGAGAAGAAATTCACTGTATTGGCGATCAAAAACGTTTACAGGAAGTATTACAACGATTTGGAAGAGGACCGACCGACGCGTCTTTTGGAGAGGATTGTCCTTGATGGACATTACTTCAGACAAGATAATTTAGAAGATCAAGGCCGATTGACACGGCGGAGGAAGTATACCATTTCGCTAAAGTTACCAGAGGAAGAGGTTGTGTTGAAGCTGAGCCCGAATGATAGGACCAGGTTGATTCATATTATTCAAACGGATCTCGAGTTTTTAGAGAAAGCGGGGATATTGGACTATAAGATCAACTTTTTGCTCTCGAAAAATAATCAAGTGAATGGGGAAGGGCTGATTAATTCGGCGAACAGCAGCGAGAGAAGCACTTATGATGATAGTGAATTTTTGAGCAATCTGACGACTGCTGATGATAACTATAAAATTGAGATTTTTATTAGTTTAGAGTCGTTTATTCACTCTAGTAAAAGTGGGTTTAGTAATGATGAGGATAGCTCGTTATTTTCTCGAGCAAATCCGAAGACGTATCGGCAATGCATTGAAGAGTTTCTTGTGCAATATTTGTAATTGATTTGTTTATATGCATGATTTAATCGCAAGTGTCAATTGGCTTGCTAAGTTAAGAATGCATATGCATAAGCGAATTATACATACATTAATTCGATTAAAGAGAAAGGAAAAACAATCAGTAGCGTCTTTTTTGGGTAAGAGTCTAAATAACTATATTAGTTCCTATGTTAGTTCTAATATGAATTCATAATCTAGGGATTTTGAGGTCTTTTCCTTGTATTCTCTTAGTTAACAGAAGACATCTTGGGTACTGGGAATATCAATATTATGGCCTTAGCGAAGAGCGATTATTATTAATAGAGGTACATTGAATTTCTAATTTTCATGTGAAAATGAAAAATGAAAAGGAAAGACTGCTCACATTGCATTAGTGTGATATAATCCAATAGACATGGAGGATTAAAAAGTGATTTAAAATATAAACTAGCTAAAGTTCACATCAAATTCGCAATCTAATTGATGAGAACTGATTCCTTTACTGTTAGCCTGCTTACATCATCTGTAGAAACGCCTGTAGTTTCATGCTTCTTCACATTTCCTTCATAAATTTTCAAACGTCCTTCCTAATGATAGAAGATTGGTTAGTGCACTCACTCTCAATGGAAATAAAGAGAACCATTTGTAGTACAGATTTTTCCATTGTAGAAATCATTAAATGAGCTTGTTCTTCCGTCGCAAGTCTTTGCTTTTCTTCGTACACGAGCTTCGAATACAGGTAATTAACCATCTCCCTGTCATCAATCAGCATAACGAAATCAATTTAATAGATCACCTGTAAGCTGCTATTGAGGTCTGATGGGTTGGCGTCACCTCCTGCTCTCTCGGAGTTTTCTCTATAAATAACACTTTTACCATCCAATGAAAAAAGCTAAAAGTTACCCAGCTCTCTATTGAATACTCTAACATCAAGGTTCATATCTTTAATAATCGGCAAAGCCGAGGGGAATTTCTCAAAATCAAAAGGTTTCACCACTGTTTTTGTGGAGTCGCCGTGTGATTTCAATGGGCTTCTTGCTATTATATTCTCCACGTGGTTGTTAAGCGTTTCAACATGGTCATAAAGCTTTCTATCCTGAATACTGCTTCGAATAATAGCACTTGAGCAACTCTTCCTTGTAGCCGATTCTATACTCTCAATAGTAATCGACTCCGTTTCTTCTTGAGACACCCTCTTGTTCACAATCGATTCAATTGGTAGCTGCAGCTTTGTGATCACTCGGAGCGGACTTTTGCTGAGAGTGGCTTTCGGATACACATCACCCTGAGAATCAGATGTTAGTTGAGGCGTTTGCTGCTGTTGCTGCTCTTGATACAGTTTCTCCTTTTCTTTATACTCTTCAACTTGTTTTTTCTAGTATTAATTTGATTGATTATCATGGAAGTCCTGAGATTATCCTTACCATTTTTTTGTAGCCGGCCTTATATTTTGACAGCTTCTGCGACATAGCCTTCATATCCTCGAAAATCTGTTGTTTTTCCTCTTTAATAATCCTAATAAGACCAGCGATCTCCTCCCTCAGCAGCTTCTCATCCTCTGTATTCGCTTTCTTATGTTGGTCCTTTCTGGAGGAGGATTTTCGAGTTCTATCAGTGGAAGCTGGAGGAGTTTTATTAATAGTTTTCGGTGTATTAGAATCCATAGCGCTTTCTTCGAGTTCTACTTCAATGAATTCATTCTCGAGGTTTTCTTTTCTAACGCGTTGTTTAGGCTTGATATTAGTTTGGCTCTTCTTGGAAATATTCTCTTTGAAAAATTGAGTGAAGGGGTCTTTCTTAGCGCCTATTTGAGTTCCTCTTTTGATAAGTCTCATTAAATCAGTTCTCTCTTTCGGAGTTTTCCCTTCGGAAGGAGAGGGTTTATTCCGTTCTTTCAAAGGTCCAGTAGCGTACTGTGCTTCATAGCGGTAGTTCGCGTTCCGCCCCGTCGCTGATAGGCTTCTAATTCTAACTGGTTCTCCCTTTACAGAGGATCTCCTCGGCAGCTCCGAGGTGACAGGTAGAGAAATCCTCTCCGAAGAATACGAAAACGCTCTTGTGGTTGTACCCCTTAGAGACAATCTCCTGTTCTTAGGGTCGCCGGTTTTCTTGGTGCCGTTGAGACCGTTTCTGGCTAATGCTTTAATTTTGTCCCTTATCTTCGAGTTGACAAGGACTTTCTGCTGGAAAAAGCTGTCTAGAGGACTTCGAGGCAGTGGGTTACTCTGCTTTCTTTCAGGAGGAGCTTCATGAAGTCCTTTTTGTCCTGAGATATTAACTTCATATGGTTTGTCGCTTTGAGGGGTCAGATCATTATCGGCAAGCGCACACTCATTTTCAACGGCAGTGTTTCTCCGTGGGTTCAGCACATCTACTTCTGCTGTCACTGGCAGGAAGGCATTGACTGATTTTCTTGATGAAGAAGGCGGAGAGTCGAATTTGATCAGATCAAAGCGGACTTTCAAGTCCTGGAAATTTAGGTTCAAACTGACCGAGTCATCTTTCATTGGGTTTCGGGATTTATCGTGACATAATGAATTATCGGTGTCAAGCGGTGCCGTCTTTCCTTTCATGCAGTTGTTCAAACTAACGATGGTATCATCTTTGTTGCCGCAGATTAGTCCAGAGAGATTGTTATCTGAGATTGCAGGAACATTTTTCACTGGAAGTTCCGTCGATTCGCGACTGCGCTGGCGATTTAGAAAGGCAAGAATGCGTTCGTTAGTCATACTCATTTGCTATTGGGTTTGATATATTTTGTTAACGAATATAATGCGGGCTAAATATTAGTTACAATTAACCGATTGATATGATTCGATCTAACAGATTCGAGATAAAAACTTAGATCTTTTTGGTATTCTTTGAGGATAGCATCTTGCCTTAAATCTATATAAATACTTAATACTTCGCTTCTTCTTGATAAGGGATTCATCAATAACATAGATAGATACACCACTAGAGTGGATTAGCTTTGAGTTGAGATCATGAAGATCAATTTATTTATTTGAAGCAGGAATGTCTTGCGATTCGAAATCGTTTCTATTGGGATATTATACATGAATTCTCTTCCCAATGAGTCATGGCGGATAAGAAAATGGGTTTCGTTTTATTTGAAAATGAGGAAATTAAATCTCACACGCTCTGAATTATCGGCTATCTAACAGCCCAATTAATTCAAAAAACCAGCTCAAACTGAATAATCTAAAAATTTCTTTGGATAAGAGCATTCTGAGGTAATGCAAGGCATGAAAACAGAAGACCAGCAGATCGCATTCGAGCCTCTTGATTTCAATAAAACTCGCCAGAAAGGCAGGAACCATCGGAGAACTCAGTCAAACACGGCTTTCGATCTCTGTGGTCTGTTGAATATTAATCAAAGCAAACCTGAAGTAATCAAACAAATAGCTGAGAACTATCACGTTCCTGACGGAACTAACACCCAGCGAATCCTGGAGGCTCAGAACCAGAGGCAGGATGAAAAACAAACCATTGTCGAAGACATTATGGACATTCCAAAGTCAACTGCAATCGTTCCTCGTCGCTCGTCTGCCCACAACCCAATGAATTTTGTAAAGAAGCGAAATCTGTCTTGTGGCGCCCCGATCCGCAACCCAGACATTTATACACCTAAAACTGCGATCAACTACGATGATTTAAACGATATCATCGGCCTCAATATTATCGCTGAGAGAAAGAACTCTGTTGAGAGCAGTGATGACGAAAACGACAATTATGAAATCAAATCTGACCGCCAGTCACCGAATGTAAAAGACCAACGGACTCTTACGAGGCGAAATAGCATCATGGACCTGAGATCGTCATTGGAAGCAGCAAAGGGGAACCAAGAGCCCAAGCTAGGGGCGGTGATACAGCAAGGACACTTTGCAAGGTTCCTCCAAAAAGCCAATCTAAAAACAAACGATGCGTCCAAAAAGCATATCCCTTATGACACTGCTGCTGAAAGTTATGAGACTCCACAGCAGAAGCAAGCTCTAGGCAGCAGCAAGCCCAAAGGCAAGCCATCGCGTTATGAACAATCGAATAATTATCAGCAACAGCAAGAGAGTATTTCTCAAAAGAGGGCTGGCCGAGAAGTTGAAAGACCGCTCAGCAATCAAGATGGGAATATCTTTACGATTGACACCAGTAGCCAGCAGACTACCTTTGTGCGAGATAGATCAACTTCGAAAAGCGCAACTCCAACTAATATAGCAACGTATATGAATTCAAGCGGTGCGAGTCAGACGAATTTAGCCGTTTTGAATAAGTCTGCGACGAATGGATCTACCATCAAAGCGTCTCCAAGCACGCCGTTCACTTTGCCGAAGAAGATCTCGCCAACCGAGGCCAAGAATTTTTTGAAGGTGCTCTGCAAACGAGGGAAGACAGGGAATGAGCCTGGGCAAGAATTAATGGGCTCTTCAGTAGCGGATTCGTCTCAGGATAAAAGAGCTCAAAGCAGTTTCATTGAGATCGACGCTTATGAGAAATCTACGTCTAAATCCGATGTGCGTACGCCGATGGGTGTGAAGAGAAAGGAGATAAACGACAAAACTGATTCAAAGGATGACCGTATTACTGGCCTTGAGAACAAGATCTTTGGTCTCGAGGAAAAAATCGATGGACTTCTTGCCCGAAATAATTCATTGGAGGAACAGAATGCCATGCTTCTCAAGCTCGTGGAAAAGCTCACCTCTCAGTGCCAGAGCCTTCAATTGGTAATTATATAATCCATTCTTCTCATTGTATATAACTGTAATCATAGAGTCATAACAAAGTTAGCGATAAAGTCGAAAAGCTTGAGAACTCTTTAAAGCAAACCACCGGAGATTCGAAGATTAAAGATCCGATCTCGAGAAAAGCCAAGGAGAATATCCCGCAGTGCAATTTGGCGAAAGAGCAAGCGAATTCGAATCTATTCAAGTAAAATGGTCTCTTTGATTAGAAAGCTCAAAATGAATCATTCATAGCACTGCCGATTCGTCTAACAGTGATTCTCCCTATGGAGAAAATCAACTTAAACAGCAGAAGAAGAACAAGCACCAAGTGCCAGGAGTATTTACGATGAGGGACATGAATCTTCTTTGCTCTGGGTCAAATAGACCTGGACAAGACCACACAAAGCCTTTTGAGCAATTCGTTCAGGAATATAAAAATAATATCATAGTAAATTCAATAAATTGAGACTTTTTGCTCACTCTGAACTAGAAATCCAGCACGATGAAGCAACCTCAGAGAAAATCCCAAGTGAAGAATATCTAAACTGATGCAACTCAACTTAGATTGATGCATATAAAATTTTTATTGTGATATTCGTAGCTAACCATCTTTATTTATCCGTTGGATTTCATTTTATGTGATATGTAACAAATCAAAGAATTTTGACTCTCCTATCTGTGAGAGTTTAAGTTTTGGGATAAATGAAGAAAATATACATTGAATTCTCATTGAATTATTACTAAAGACTTTCATTTTTATAAAGATGTGTTACTTATTTTTTGCAACTCAGATAGGACGACGATGCATTAATTTCTAGTTGGTTTCAACACAGCTCTGCAGGTGAGAAATTATATAAGTCTCTCGTAATTGAAAGGAAAAGCACGAAAAATGTGCTTCTGATATGGAAGTTCCTGATTGAACCTTAAATTACGAAAAAGAGCAAGCTCACAATGAATATGGGAGTAATGGTTATATTCTATGCGAATTAGTGATCGTCTAAATTTAGTTGTGATTTCGTACCTTCTCATACATATATTTGGATAAGCAGCGATGTTAACCCACAAGATACTAAGTGCAGATGAGAATGTTAGTATTTGATATAAAAGCATTTCTTACAAGGATGGCCTCAACGATATCTCCTTCAGCCAATCTAAGAGCCTTAATCGCTTGCTTTCTTGAAACGTGTGCTTGTGACATAACGAGCTCAATATCACTTGGTTTAAGGCCACTTGCATCAAACTCTTCTGTTTCCTGTTCTTTAGCATTGCCTTTTTTTGTGGCTTTTTGCTTATCTTTCATGGCAGCACGTGTAGCGTCGTCCTCCTCCATTATTTCAAATTTTGGTCGGAACTTTTTATTATTTAGATCGGAAATGACACACCATTTAATTTTTCTTGGCAAACACATTATGATGAGACTTGACACTCTTATTGTGTTTGACTATTAATGTTTTGACTCTTAATGCTACTAATTTCTTATCTGAGGAGTAGATGTTGTCTAAACTCGCGTAATATCCTAACAAAGGGAGAAAAGAGAATATTTGTGTTTTTTTTCTGATTTTATAGTCACCTATTCTTAGACACGATAAGATCAGATTGTATTCAGACTTGGCAACAAATAAATTCCGTCTAAATTACAGAAAAACCTGTATGCACTTGTGGCACGCACGATACCACTCATTGCATTGAGCAGAGAGCTTACTTGGTGAGTTTCTAAAGAGAAAAAAATTCACGTTAGCTCATGAGATAACAAAGTAAATTCTTACAATGATGGCGTCAACGGAGTCTCCACCAGTCTCTCTGAGAGCCTTGATGGCTTGGTTTCTGGTAACACTTGCTCCGGACATGACAGATTCAATAGCGGCGGCATCAAGACCGGTTTCGTCGAGTGGGCCAGTTTCAACTTCTTCGACGGTTGGCTTTTCTTCAGCCTTTTCGGTCTTTTCAGCGGCTTCCTTGCCAACAGCCTTTTCTGGGTTAGCATATTGTTGGGCTTCCTTTTGTCCGAGGGCACCAGCCAAATCGTTGATCTTGGCTTCACCGAAAATGATATATGTGTTTTCTGCGCCAGGGCTCTTCATGACTTCTGGATCGTCAATGTAGAGCATAAAATTCTTGGATTTCTTGAAGGTGACACGAACGATATCGGTAACTGGTTTCATTCCGAGCTTGGTCATGGCCTTCTTGAGCTTCTTCTCACCCTTGTTTGCTTTCTGATCATTGGAAATTAATCGCTGCGGCTGTAAAAAGGATTTACCTTGTGCTCGCCACCCTTCTCGTCGTGGTGGTGGTGATCGTGGTCGCCGTGCTCGTGCTTGTGGTCGTGACCGTGTTCTTCATCGGAGCTGGATTCGTCTTCAATCTTGGTCTCTGGCTTTTCAGTGACTTCTTCCTTCTTGGTGGTGATTTCAGCTTCGTTCATGTTTGCGATTTAGGGTTCTCTTCTAATTTCGATTATTCAAAAATTGAATTATACTTTTAAATCTGGTTCCGTGCTAATAGCTACGCCAAGTTAAGATAATCCCAATTAGGATAGTTTTTGAAATTCTGTTTTGGAAATATGCGACCCTTTGGGAAAAAAAGGTCCTAATTTAACTAAACTTCTGCTAGATCTATTGTGTACACCTGAGGAGGTGCGTGTAGGACTTAGATGTATTTGAAATGCATGTGGAGTTTAAACGAAAAAGCAAAAATTTCCATTATCATGCATTTGAGGATTCATTAGGAATTAATGCTAACAATAGCAAAGAAATGAATTTAAGAGCTGCTGCGCTGAGCCTTATTAATGTGAACTAAGCCCGCAGGAATGATTATGTGTGGTGTTAAGAATACATGGTGAGAAGGAAGAGAATCTGCGGAATATGAAGGTCTACTGAATTTCAGTACAGCAATCGATTAGATGTTAACGCTTTTGGAGTAATTTCGAAGAGATGTGGGGAAAAAAATGCTAAGAATTTGCTTACCAAATTTTTTGAGGATATCAAATAGAGCCAAAATGGGGTGGGTAAATTTCGGAAAGCAATTCATTAGAAATTGTTAGATAAGAAATGGCATTCTCATGTGAAGCCAGCCATTGTGGCATCATTGAAATTATTTGTTAGGAAAAAAGGAGAAATTATTTTATGAAAAAAACGACATTGACAAAATGGAAGCTTCGACTTTCTTTGAAAAAAGAGATTTTTTAGTGGGTTTTGAAATGGGTGGTGGACACAAAAAGTGAATCTAGCATGATTCTTAGGTATATCTCAAACAAGGTTCTATAATAAGATTTCATCGCTTCCAAATTCAACGGAAGGGTGAAGAGATAGAAATTCAAATAAAGAAAGTTAAATTTGGCATTTCTTTCTATTTTGGCCTCATCATTTCAGTCTGGATGTCCAAGAAGATTTCATAATGCGACACAATACAATTTTCCAGTGACTTAGTTATGAGAGATAAAGTTCTGACAAATCATGGTGAATTTCAAGCCGCCAAGATACAATTTAATGTAATTCATAACTTAAGTTTACGAAGTCCCCGTGCCTCTCGTTTCTCCAAATAAGAGGCATAAAGCATTATCTAATTAACTATCTCCTTATCAGCGCCTTTGCTGGATGTGCCTGAAGGGAGTAGAAAATAGATTTCGAATTGGTATCCATAAGACAAAATCTTCCAAAATTAAGAGCTATCAACACACATTTTCAGTTATAATACTCAGTTAGACCCCAAAAAAAGTAATTCTTACAGGAGATAATTACTGTTTTCCCCACTAGCATTTCTTGCCATCAGCTTCTCCATAATAATATCCTCCAATGAGAGTATTTTTCATGCCATTATTCTGAAACGGAGCTTTTGGAGGTCTCATCTTATTTCTTCAATTAGAAGTACTTTTCGTCCATACTTTGTTACATATCACTCACCAAATTACAAATCTACAGCCTTACAATCCATTTTCTAAAAGGTTGAACTTTAGTATCAAACCCGCCTTCTTATTGTCATTCCTTTAAAAATTAATTTTATAATATGCATACCAATGAGTGAGGTCGGAGGTGATGGAATGACCGACCTGATCCTGCCCGGCTTAGTGGCAGAGAACTCTCTCAACTATGAATTTTTACTCAAGAAACTCAACGATCCACCAACTGGAACCAACAGTCAATGGCAAAGCCCAAACAGCGGTCACATTATCGAAATCGATGGGAAAAGCGTTAGTAAAATCCAGCATCGCCCAAACATATTATCTCCTACCAATGGCAATAGCATTACGGAGACGACAAAGTTAAAGTTGGACGATGGAAATTTCTCCCCTCAGAAAAGTCTATACGAAAACGGCTTTGATACACCGAAAATCACATTCGCAAGAGCGAAACTTACTGAAGATAAAATGGGCGATACGAGCAGACTAATTTTTACGAATCGGTCAATTGATAAGAGTTTCAACGAGGATCTGAGTCCAGACACGACTCACAAAAGGTGGAAGTTTCCTGAAAATGAATATGTTAGGGACGCAGCTGATGAAAAGCTATCCGGAAATGACAGCTCATTGCTAGACTGCTCAGAATTAAAGAGTTTGAAATCAAGAAGTGAGTCCAAGGTTAATCAGTCGCAGGTGATAGCCGTTGAAGACTATGAGTATTTTCTCAAGGAAGCGGAGACTCAACAACCAAAGCGGAAGAGCAGGTTTAGCCAAAATTCAGGATATTCGAAAGGGAATGATAAGAATGAAGATCAGTCAACTGATGCGTTTGATAGTACCAGTAATAAAGAGTCTAGAAAGAGACCCAGCATGTGCTCTGATAAGTAATATCTCTTGTTGGAAGATAATATCTGATGTCTGAGTGTAGAGGGAAAACAAGCCCGAGGAAAGGTTGGAACAGTCTTAGCATCTTGGTCAGGTCGTTGATCTTGTTTAGGAATGAAGAAGTGAAAACTCTTGACAAAGTGGTACGTCTATTCATTCCAAACACCCGTTTTTCTTATGGTTGGTTATCCTCAGGATGATATTTATGAAGACATAGCTGGCTATCAATTGAGGGGGAAACCTACTCAGATTAACCCTGGGAAATTCAATCTTGAAGTAAGTTACTGTCAGCTGAGTATACCACCTGACGAATTGTTTCATGATTAAGGGTGAAGACTTCATCAAAGAGGCGTTGGAAGCTGCTAGAAATCTCGAGTTTTTTTGCGAGTGCGCAATAATTGGTTCAGATAAGCATTTGAAATATATGGAAGACTTAATAGAAAAAGATCCTAAGCGGTATCAATCGCCACTTCCAGAGACCATGAAAACTTATGTTTTTCATAATAGCAATATCCTAGAGAGACACGATCCCGACCATCTGTTGAACAAGAAAAATCGTTTTAAACAGAACGCGCTTTATCTCGCTTGTAAGAACGGGAATTTGAATATCGTCAAGTTTCTGATTCAACAATCTGCGAATCCACATGTTGAATCATCAGTAATCTTTTCTTACATAGCAAAGTAACTCATTGTTTGTCGCAAGCCTGATGGGAGAGGAAAATTTTGGGAAAAACCTTTACATGTAGCCGCAAGGTTGAATGCAATAACCTTTCCTGGAGTAATCTAATTTTGATCTATACATTTAGATGGGGACATTTGAATGTGCTTACTTTCTTGCTAGAGAACGTAGCTTTTAGCCAACAGGATTTGAAAAAGGCTTTCAAGGCTGCCGAAAAGCCTCTGCTCCGTGAAGCGATTGAAAAGTATCACTTTCAAAAGTACAAAAAACGAATTAGGTCGTTTTTCTTCTGTGAGTGCTGGTAATTCGCCTCGGAAACTGGACTCGTTCGAGTCGATAATTAAAAGATGCCGTCTGCTCCATTACCAAGCAGACTATCTACAAATTCTTATACAATTTTTTAATGTGAGAGATGCAATCGCATATATATGAAATTTGTATTTCATTTATTTAAAATTTACATTTTCGCGTAAACTCCACTGCTAACCTTTCTTTATAATCACCTTGCCTATTGCATTGCACATTAATTTCCTTTTCTGTAGCTGGCTCTCCGAAGCTTAAAGATGAGTCGTCCTCCTTCCAAAGGCATAGGAACTACTCCTTATAGGCAAATATATGGCGAGCGTATAGGTTCCTCTAACGTTCTTAAATTTTTTATTGAGCTCATTATTACATTCGACTTAAAGTTTATTTCTACTTGGAAGCACTGGTAAATGTCGGCGACGTCGAGAACAACGCGTACAAAAATCACTCGCTTTCAGGACTTTCAGCCTGCAGGCTTATCAATGACTGCGCGTTTAGGCGCAGAAAATGACCCATTAACTCCCCAAAAGGCGAATATTAGCTCAATTGACACAAACGAACTGCTAGCCAGCGTAAAGACAAGAACGTATCTTCGTTCTCAATCAAGCAAGCGATTACATGACTCCGCCTCCACAGGTCTCGATAATCAAATAGCTGACAACACCCAAAGGACCGAGCAGCCTTCAGCGACAGAATTTAACGCGAAAAACATACTGGCCTCACCTGGGAACGAAACCACTCGATCTGGGATACAAACAAGCCGTCCATCATCAGCTTCAGCCCGTAAATTGATAAAAAAACAGCTGAAAGTCGATATTAACGTCAAATCAGAACTTATGGCAGTGGCAACGGATAAAACGATCGACCACAAGCCAACTTACTTATCTCATGACTCCGAAAGGAGAATGCTTCGGCAATTATATGTCAATAAACCCGATGACAAAACCTCATTCAAATTCATGATACACCACGATTCGACTGAGCCCCATTTCCAGAATATGACCAACGAGGAGTTGGAGATGCAGCAGTCAATGTACGAGAAATTCAAGAAGAAATTCAACCGCATGGTCTTTGATAACAACCGCAATTACTTGTATTTCAAAGTCCCAAAACTGGATAAGACCCTTTCCCCCGATGCGCCAAAGAATCAGACAACGAATAATTTGCTCCGAAAGATCGAAGCTAAAGTGAAAGCAGTCAACCCAGACTCTGTGTTGCAGAACGCAAAACTCGAAAAGCCGGGTTATATGAAAACCGCGAGGGATATCCATAATTATTGTCGTGACCAGAAGCTCGATTTGCTTGGAACAAAACTCCGAGGCTTGCGAAATGATGCTGTTATCGAGAAAGCAAAGACAGAGATTCTCGATATTTCAAATAAGGCTGGTCTCACAATCGATAAGCTTGAAGATCAGAAGTAATCTCCTTGTTATTTGACTGTTGCTTACTAAAGAATAATTGTGTTAGTTTGAAGGTACGTGAAGAAAACGTGTGCTTAGTTACAAAAAACGAAGATTTGGTGATGGAAAACGACATTTTGAAGAGGAAGACACAATTGCTTCAACAAGAAATTCTGCATTTGACTACAGAAAACGAATCGTTGAGCCATCGAATCCAGAATCTGGAATACTTCGCGCCTGCTTATTTTGCGCTTCAAGCGAAGTATAAAGACATTAGCGTTACGAATATAATTGCGAAAATCGAGCGGCTTGAGAATAATTGCCAAGAGTACCTCAAGCGAATTTCTGAATTGGAAGAAGAGCTGAGGAATCGCAGAGGAATGAAGCGAGAAGTTGAGGCAATTGTCGAGGAGAAAGACAATCAGTTGAAGAGTGAACAAATCGAGCGCAATAAGCTGATACAGATGTTCAAAGGGGAGATTTCAGAGCTTGAGTCAGAGATTAGAAGTAGAGAGGATCATCAGCAAGGGTTTATTAAGCTGTCGAACAGAGTGATGGGGCTCTACATGAAATGGGTTGAGCAATGCGATGTGTACACAAAGGTCGACGAGAAGCTAGTCCTGGACGCAAATCCGAAGGACTCTTTTGAAATTGTTGATATTTTGGAGAGGATTGTGAGGATAGCGACTCCGGAAACGATGCAGAAATATATGAGGAAAGTCATTGTGAGTGCAAATCAGCTGAGGCGGAAATATCTCCCGAAGGAAGTGAATCTCAAGTTTGACCCTGATAAGATCTATGAGGCGATCAGCAAGTATATTCATACGCTTGAGACTGAGATTAAGCGGTTGAAAGGGTCTGGCCCGCATGATCTTAAGAAGTCAGCAAGTTAGTCAATGAGTAACAATTGATTTGAGATTTTTTTTCAAAATTATTGTTATGGAAGAATAGTCTCCTTGTTTTTCAATACGTAACCAGTCAATATTAGAAAATTACATGATTTGTTGGATGTATCAATTGTATCTTGTGGCTGTTGATGACAGATTATAATCTTACAGTAGAAGCCTAACAGCGTATTTGAAATATTCTCAAAGAAAGCTTTCGGTTATTCTTGAGAGATTAACTGCTGACCTTAATGAAAAAATAGTTATTCTTCAGCAAATGGTCTATGTTGGGTCGACAGCTGCTTCTTTTGTTGCTCTTTCTATCCCTCTCTCTCTAAGTAGTGATACTTTCAGATAACTGCAAATAGTAGAACAGATATTAATTTGGTTTTATGAGGGAACTTACTTTCTAAAACTTAGCATCTCCTAATGAATTTTGAAAACTAATCTAGGTTTGACTTAATGGAATTGTTCAAATTTTACTTGTCTTGATGATTATTAATTAATGCACAATTACCAAAATACCTGTAAAACATTAAGCAAAGAGAAATAAAAACTTTTTCAGGATGATACGTCAATACATAATTTGAGAAATAACTCAGTTATGATGGCTTTATTTACCAAGACCTCAGATGCTATCACTGGCATCTATTGATGAAGTATCAACGCAGATTCGCTCATATTACTACACGGTTACCAATATCGATTTCAAATATTTTTGATTTTATTCCAATTATAATTTTCATAAAAGAATTTGATAATTGATTCAAGATAATACATTCATGGAATAATAACTACTGGTTACTAAATTGCGAGATCACAGAAATACTCTTCAAATGTATATTAATGAATCCTCAGCCCCTATGCTTCTCAATCATTTCTAAGTCCTTATTTTTTTCAATCAGCTTCCTTCTTGCCACTATAACTATAGCATCACCATCCCTGCATTGAAACCTGAAATACTGAACTATTAATTGTGAAAAGCACACCAATCTGTCCTTTTTGAGGAAGTTGTTATAAAAGAGTTAGATTTTCCAGATACTACTTGAGCGATATCACAACGATCTTCTCGATTTATAAATGAAAGCCAAGTTATCACACATATGAAACAGGAATCAAATAAAAATTTTTGTTGTTTACAATTAGTATTCACTCTCGCTACTTCGCTTTCGGCTCAGCTCCCCACAGTACTTTAACCTTCTCTGTAATCAGCGACTGGCAAACCGGGCAGTTTTTGAACACCCCCACACACTTGGTGCAGGTCAACAAATGCTTGCATGGAAAATACACATAATTCCGCAGATTATCCATACATACAATACACGACTCATACTCAGTGAACCCTTTATCAGTCTTCTTTTCCGCCGAAATATTCCTTTGTAACCCTTTCACCGGCTCCAATAACAGACCCGGTTCAGGGTTCTTCGGCAAGAACAGCGTACTCGCTTGCGGCTTGATGTGATTCGACTGATACAGTTTCTTGCTGGCCGTATATCTATTATACTGTTGCAGCAGTCTGCTTATCTGTCTAGGCGTCAAAATATTGCTATTATTCACGAAATTGAACGCAAGGAACAACTGAGACTCGAGGATGTCTCCGAATTGTCCCCTAGTGTTAAAGTACGCGTGGAATATATTGTTAAAACTCTCATAGATTCTCCTTCGAAGCCGTTTGAACTGCGTGCTGATGTCATTGTTGACGAAATTCAAAAAAGTCGCATCACCTTCAAGTATTCTAGCGAACACATGATTCAGCCCTTCGATATTTATAGTGTAATCCGCATGACGTGTCTCGTTTTTGATTTCATTCATCATTTTGATTAGCTGCAGTGTCTGACCGCTATGTGCGCTCGGTTTGTAGAGAGACTGAGTATGAACGACCTGCTTCCATAGCACTGATTTACTGTTTTTATCGTGAATCGTTTTCAATAACCCGATAAAGTTGAGATTTTTGTCCAATTCCGGAAGTTTTTTCTCCTCTTTTTTCTCTTCCTCAAAGACATTGCCAAACAAATTTCCCACATCGACAGAATTATCGACAAATGGGTTTTTCTTTAGTGGAGGGAGGGCTGGTTTTGCAAAAGGGTCGGTTATCCTTCCAGCTTTAATGTTTTCAACCACCTTCTCCTCGGGGTTATCCAACATCCAGTTGATAAGTCCGTCTTCTGTTTTGTCTTTCGAAAGCGCCAAAGCATAATCAACGTGTGACTTGGTGAATCCACTGTTAAGAAGCTCTTCGATGTTAACTGAGGGATTGACTTTGCTGATAAGCTCTTTTGAAGGCGCTGATAGGAAATCGATAATTGGCAGCATTTTGAGAGAATGAAGATTGTAGTAGTCAGATTTGTTGGTTTATTATCGGGAGAATACTGTAAATTTTATTTTAGAAATGAATTCTTGAAAGACTATGATCAGAACGGTTTTGCCAAATAGAGCATGAAGAGATTAGTGCTAAATATGAATACGTAAGAAATCTGCCGGTTGACTCTAAAGAGAGTGAGGCCTTTTTTCCTGTAGATTGAGCTCCAAGCGATATTAAGGTAGCGAAACTAAAATCTCAAATCACCAGATCTTCAATACTTTTCCTAGGGTTCAAATTCTTTGAGATATTTCCTTAGCTCATAGTTTCAGTAAGTGTAATTACTAATGTACTCAGACCCGCGTCTTTTCTTTTAGTTAATCGAAGTTAATATTCATTGAGTATCTAGTAGGTCCGAGTATTTAAGTTTTTCTTGTTTTGATGGATGACATCTTGATCTTTTACAATTGTGCTGCCCGTTTTCAATTTTGAAAAGTTATTAGTTTTTGAAAAAACCTCTCTGATTAGTTTGATGACTTCTATTTTACTCAAGAAAGAGACTTGGGGAGGGGAAGAAATCAATAGATTCCTACTATCGCTAATTCAAAATATTGAGAGCAAGAGGTATCGATCAAGACACCGAAATCTTAAGATTTGTAGGCTAGTGAGGTTGGAGCAGGAGTTAGGCAACAATGCTTCAAAAGAAAGGCTCTGGTAGCCGACTGGTCGCGAGAGCAGGTTTCTAGCCTTTTGGTTTAGAACTGTTAATTCTCAAATCCCATTGGCAATAGATAAGAAGCGATCTCACCATTATGGATTAATGGGTTTTAGCTGGCTTGGCAGAAATTTTTACATCAGATGGGTTTATATTCATTTGGTAAAATCCTTCGATTCGAAAGTTAACAGTAGATAATTTTGGTTTGAGAGAACAATTAAGCGGTAATTCAATAACTCACAAAAATAATGACTAAAAAGATGCAAGCGCTGCTGAGGTCATAGAATTACGGAGCTTCTGATTGAAAAAAGATTTTCCTGATTCAGCCGTTAGCACCACGATTAATATTTCCACTAAATTTAAAATTTTGGTGCGGGAATCAACAATACAAATAATTCCCGGTTTAGCACTTATTTCAAAGTTAAATGCAATTGTATACCGTTGAAGACAATTCCAACGAAGAGAAAAACGATTCTGAGGATTTCTCAATGAGTTCAGCAAGCAGATCAACAATTCACGGCATATCCGAGAGAACATCGAGAGACACTGACCCAAATCTTGTGGATTTTGAGGTTCCAGAGAATAAACCTTCAAGGCTAAATACGGAGAATCTTACGGTCTATGTATTTCCCACATCATTGCAGTCTCCATCGGAGTCATCTAGTGATAAAATAAAACCTTGCACTCAACGTGAGTGCTTGAGAAATACATGTTTGATAAGTTTAGAGAGCAACTTGGACAGCACAATTAGTGAGAGCTTTAAATCGAAAGTCGCTCGTTCGAGTCTAGCTGCTAACGTAAATGAATTTTATTTCCAACAATTTGTTTCATCATCATAATTAGAAAAATAAACACAAAGAGGCTAAATTAGCCTTGATTAAACCTGGCACAGCCAAACCTGATACGAAACCAGAGTGCTGCTATTATCTTCTGATGAAGAAAAAGCAGCTTTCGTTGAATACTCTGGCAGTTGAGGTAAAAAATTGAGTCTAAAGGAATTTTTTCCAAAAAGTGTTATTGTGGCTAGATTAAATATATTCGTAAGACAAGAGGATTTATTCCCAAAAATCATGTCATAAACGGTCTCAAAACGCTGGAAAAAAAGAAACCAGAGATTGATCTTGGCCAGAACTCTCAAACTGGCTCTAAGAAGCTGAAGCAAGAAATAAAAAATCAAGATATTAGCAGCAGTGGAAGCCAAGAAGGACAAAGTTTCGTATCGGATGTAATAGTGATAGTAACTCAAAATCAGCATACGCCGATGAAAAATACTTCTCAAAAAATGGGGCAAAATTTAAAAATACCTTCTGGCCAAATTCCCGGTCATAAATCACATAATGATTATAATTCCTCAACATATAATTACATTCTTGACTCAAAGATAGCGATCAATCAAGAACTTAGTCTGAATCTCAATACCCTAAGCAACGACATGTGTTCAATACGGGTTGAATTCCGCAAAGACTCATTTGTGTCTGAAATCACAACATCACCAGAGAACCAATTTGAAAACGATAAAAACCTCTGTTCCGATCAGTCAGACCTCAGTCTTTGCGTTGACAATCACTCTCAATCTAAACAGATGCGACTTGAGGACATTGACCCCTTCTCTAACGCTGATTACAGGGAGTTAATCGATCTGGACTATCTAAATACCAAACAAACGAAAATAACACGTACTTCTCGAGCTATATTAATCGATTGGATGATGGGCGCCTCCGTTGAATTCGAACTCACGCGTCAAGCCTTCTGCTTAGCCGTGAACTACGCTGACCGATATCTATCCAATACGATGAACTTAGAAAAATCTGAGCTCCACCTCATTGGTCTCACCTGCTTGTCTCTAGCTATTAAGGCCGAAGTAATTTCTTTAACTCTGTTTCTTCAAAATTTTTTGTTTTTTTCAAGGAGCGCGTTCAAATGAGACTCGCCAACGTTGTGGAGGTCACGGGAAACAAATTTACTCCGAAAGAAGTTTCAGACTTGGAACTTCAAATCTGGAAGGTACCTCAAGTCTCAGCTCTCTCCATCATATCTACTTGTTATAGACTATTGGTTGGAGAATGAACGTTCCTACTATCGAGGTTATTCTCTACCATTATTTACTCAAGTGGGATGAGTTTGTAGACGGTTCTTGTGCTAATAGCACAGCCGAATACCGAGTTAAATTCTACGAGGAAAATCTAGAGGCATATCGACGGTTTAGACGCCTTACAACCGTTCTGGACATTACAAAAATGCATGTGGACATCCTTAAATTCGACCCAAGAGCTCTTGTTCTATCATTGATTTATATAATCGTGGGCAATGAGATGAGGCAGTTTGATAGAGAGAATATCACAAGCGAGCTTGAAAGTTTTTCTTTGGAGCAAGACAGAGGCTTCAATAGGTATTATTCGGTATTCACTAAGTGGGCGCTGCCTTCTGATAAACTTGAGCTGGAATCAAGCTTGAAGTTCCTTTGTAAAATTTTTATTCAGGCGCCAGAGCCTGATTCATTGGATGAGAGTACCACCAGCCAGCAAAATACGAAGGTGAGTGTGTTTATTTATTGATAGTGAATTCATCTAATTTTTGTTATATAGATGAGATTCAAAGACCGTTTGATTCTTCAAACTCATCGAAAGGAATATCTCGATATAGCAAAGAAATTATTGGCTTAGCAGGGTATTGAATCATTCCATGATCTCTGAAGTAGCTAAGTTATAATATGATACTATTCATATAGTATTTATAGAGTTTAAGGTGTTTTTTCTTTGGAAAGAACATTATTAATTGCATACCAGTTGCAGGTGCTGTTATGCTTATAAACTATTTGTAATTGATGGTCGCTTGACAAACTTGCTTCCAACGCTTTAATCGACGAGTCAGAAAGACAGGTTTTATTATTCCTGCTGAAGAATGGAGGATTTATATAGAAAAATCCGAGCATCTCAACCTTGTTTGTCATCTAGCCTAAGAGATGTTCCTTTTAGGCAGTTTGGTGCCTCTGCAGAGTAGTTTGAGAAAATCATTTAGCAGTAAAACATTTTTGAAGCTGATGCAAGAATGAAACCGCCAATGAATTTTACATTGAAGGCATGCATCAAAATCCAAGGGATACAAAGCAAAAACTACGAACAAACAAAGGGAATTTATTGAGATCCTGGGCGACTGGTTGGGAGAGTAACCAATCTTTCTGTCTTCTCTTTCTCTTTTTCTTTCTTCGCTTTATTGTTTGGATGATTTTCCAATAAGTAATATGCAACGAACTCAGCTGGGTTAGGAGGTCTATACAAAGAATCGTATTAGAGAGGAGATGCAATGGGGAAGAGACCTTATTTTTGCACATTCTGTTAGTGCCTTTGCAAGGTAAGGTGTGACGGTTTGATCGAGGTAAATTTTAAAAGGCATGGCTCTCAGATTGATCGAGACGTTTGTATTCAAAGCAACGTTTTCGGCGTATGCACCCTAAGAAAATCAGTTTACAGCCCAGTTGAAAGCACAAACCTCCTCTGGATCATCATAGTCGAATTCTGGGTCGACAATCTTCTTCACTTCACTCATTCGCTGTTGCCAGAATAAAAACTTGTTAGAATTAATTTAATGTTTTTTTTTTCAAAACTGAAATTTGAAGAAATTTAGACTGATCTAATGTCTTTAGTCAGGAAGATGTTTGAAGCATTCCCTAGAAACAATACGTTCCCTTAAAACATAATTCTGCCTGAATGAACTTAATTTGTTTATTTCCATCTACCTACTTCATAATATCCATTTGCAGGTCAATTGTCCACTAAAAAAACAACGAATAGGGAGCCTCTCTGAAAAGGAGTTCTTACTCTTCTCTCAATTTTCGTGAAGCGTATTTCAGGCATCATCATCATCGATTTTCAAAAGATCCGAATCTCACTAATCGCGTTAATAGGTTATTTATTTCGCTTTTATCGAGTTAATTGTTTTAACAATTTACTATCTTTCAAACGAAACACCTTGCTTATGGAAGCAACCATAAAAAAAGAAGAGTTCATCTATGGCGATGAGCTTAATTTGCATGGCTTTCTTGCATATGATTCCAGTAAAACCGAGAAAGTCCCGGGAGTGATAGTCGTACACGACGGATTTGGTCATGAAGAGTATTGCAAAAGCAGAGCGATTCAACTCGCGGAGCTGGGCTACGTCGGATTCGCTTTGGACATGTTTGGAGAAGGAAAAACGCATTCTACGCTCACGGAAGCCCGAGTAACGATCGAAGAATCCTTAAAATCGTTTGATAAATCAATCGTGAAATTTGCAAAGGCCCTGGAGGTTCTTAAAAGCAACAAACATTGCGATCCTGATAGAATCGCAGCGATAGGGTATAGCTATGGCGGCATGATCGTGTTAAACATGGCGAAAGCAGGAATCGATTTGAAAGGAGTCGCAAGCTTCCACGGAGCTCTCAATTCGGAAGTGAAAGCCGAGAAGGGCAAGTGTAAAGCGAAAATTTTGGTGTGCAATGGAGAGGCTGATCCAGCAATAACCCAGGAGCACATTGAAAATTTCAAGAAAGAGTTCGATCAGGCAGAAATTCCTTATAAATTCATAAATTATCCCGGCGCTAAGCATGCGTTTACCAACCCTGCAGCGACGGCGAGAGGGAAGGAGTTAGCGCTGTCAGCAATGCTTGAATATAACGAGAAAATTGACAAAGAATCATGGGCAGAGTTAGAAAGTTTTCTTAAAGAGATTTTTTCAATTTAGCCGCGCCCAAAGTCAATCATGGAGCGCGAATTTTTATTTGCCGCACCGCGTCAGGCTACCATTTGTATGCTATTTATAAAGATGATCTCATAGTAAACTTGGTTAGATATTCTAATACAATATTTTCGCTCAAATCACTCATCGCAATCTGCTTTTAGGCTAGGGTACAAGAACGCTTTCTTTATTTGAAACGAGATAATTAGTGTCACTACGCGACTCATCCTGCGATTATATAGTGTGGAGGTGGCCTCAATGACATTATTTATTTGGATTTATTAATGTAAAGGCTGATAGAAATTTGGTCACGGACCTGTTTTTTTTCAGTGACCAAATTTATATTAGCATCATGTGTATTAATGAGACTATAGATTCATTATACTTCTAAAACATATAAGTGCCACACGGTTTAGTACCTTCCACTCTTACATTTCGTATAGATTATTAACAGCATGTGGAGTCTTTTTGGGGTTTCTTTTTCTCCTTCGGATCCTCGAGTGACATTATCACATTGGATTTCGTCATTTTGACGCCTTGATCCTAGAAGGGAAAATGAGGTTAACTGAGAATTTTATTTTAGTGGTTTACTCCAACAGGATCAATTTCACCACTGTCTATCTTTTTTAGCACGGTCGCGGCAATGTCAGTAAAAACCTAACCAAAACGCGTTCAAAATCCAGCAGACAAGGGAGTTTTTATTTACTTCTTGAACGTTTGTGCCTTCCTTGGCAGACGTTTCGAAAAATCCGAGGCCTCTGTCTGCAGCGAATTTAGCTCCTTCTTCATAAGTAATTGCTCTCCTATCGGAATAGAATATTGATACATGCAAACGAAATGGAGCTTACTTCGACTCTAAGTCACACTTGTTACCAACAAGGACGATAGTCAATTTCTCGCTTGCATGATTTTTCGTTTCCTTCAGCCATTTTTCCACGTTCTTAAACGAGTCTCTTTTCGTGATATCATAACAAAGTAGCGCTCCAATTGCCCTAGAATAGGATTTTAGCACCCGTGATAAGCGATTGGTTGATTTACCCTCTATAGTAGGAGCGAGTTACCGATTTGAACGATTCTTGACCAGCCTAAGGGAATAGGTCACGATTCGAAAGATAAAGGGAGCGAATACTGTGTCCCAAATTTGTAATTTAACTTTTTTGCCGTCGATCGTCAACATTTTTGACGCAAAATCAACTCCGATGGTCGCCTCGAAATCATTCTTGAACACATTCTCGGTAAACTGCGTCAACAAGCACGATTTTCCAACATCTGAAAGGCGAAAGCAGAAACAATGGTTAGATGAGTCTTTCATGAAGGTTACATGTGTCTCCGACGATAATGAGCCTCAAGACGCAGTTAAAATTATCCATCCTTAATTGAGTTTAATTAAATAAAAGTCTTACAAGTTCGCTTTTTTGGTGTCTTACTTGCTTTAAGAGGCCCCCAGAACACCGAAATACGGTATAAAAAACAACTCATGAAAAAAATAGTGTTCAAATTTAGGTTCAAGACGCTTTAACATAAAAGACAACTTAATTTAACGATTTCCTCCTTGACTAAAGTACACCCAAGCATATAGCCGATACACAAAAAGATGAAATACGAATACTTGCCTTTCAATGCCAATTGATTGCTTTTAGACTCTATCTTTGTTTACTCGGAGGAAAAATATGCAAATTAAAGATAGTGAAGTTATCAGAAAACAAAAGAAATAACGTTTCAACTGACAGAGTTAGAACTATTAAAATTTACTACTTTTAATTGGAAAATTTAAACAGCGAACTCGACTACTAATACAACATGGACCAAGCTAAACAAAAAGGAGTTTTTGAATATCAAGGCTATAATACAGAGCTTCAAGACGCTGAGCTCTACAACTCTTTCGAGGTAAGTTTCATCTGAATCGCAGCGAGAAAAATCAATCATCGTTTCTATTAGTTCAAAGTAATGCATTACATTCAAGAAAACGACCCAGATGAGCTCAAAAAACTCAAAATTGCCACAAAAAACCTTAATTTCTTGATGGACGTCCCCGAAAACGATCTCGACAAAAGACTAAGCCCTCTTATCCTTGCTTCGGCATTGGGACGCCAAGAATGCGTGAAAATGATACTTGATAACCCCACCACAGACGTTGATCTTCCTTCAGAAGAAGCCGGGTACACGCCTTTAGCGACTGCATGCATTACTGGAAACTATGACATTGTTCGCATGCTGCTAGAGAAGGATCCAGAGGTAAATCGACCGAACCGCTACAGTCAAACGCCCTTTGTTTTGGCATTCAATCGGTTGAGTATGGACACAAATATCTTTGAAAATAAAAAAATCGCGTTCAAGATGGCAGATTTGCTATTGTTGCACGGAGCAGACATAAACTGGATTGTTGAAAAATCTGAAGGACATACGCTTCTCATGCAGCTGTGTGCGATGGGAAAGGAGATGTCGGCGTTCGAGAGCGAGATGAATCTTGAAGCGATTAAATTTCTAATTGAGAGAGGAGCCAACAAGGACATAAAATCGATAAAAAATAAATCTTGTGCTGAACTAGCGGAGAAGAATCCAAACTATGAAACTATATTATCGTTGCTGAAAGCTATCAGTGCCCCCACCACAACATCAAAAACTACTCATAGACGAGCAAGGAGTATTTCCATAGATAAATCGAAGATTCAAAAGGATCTAGATAAGCAGAGGAATGCCGTTTTTGCTATGAAAAAGTAAATGCAGACATATTTTACTTCGTCTTTATTCGTGAGAATCGTTGGTGAAGATTTGGATATTTGGGCTAGGCTAACTTCTTCAGTAATACGCTCTGAACTTATCTACTGAGTTTTTCTATTACTATTACGATAAATATTGAATATGAATCTGGTCTTTTTATCTGGATAGATTAGAAATAGTGTTTTTGTAAATTTGCTCGCCGTCTGGCTGCAGGTTTCACAATGAGCCCTCTATTTTAGTTACTAACTCTGGAGTTTCACTTATATAAATTTGATGAAGGCAGTTGATGCGAGTGAGTCACTGATAAGTAAAACTTTTCGGTTTTCGATTGATAAGCTGAAAAAGTACAAAATGTGTCAGCACGGATTTTGATGCATGTAATAGTTGAGAATAATAGATGCTTTCTTTGTTAGAAAATTTGTTTGCTAGATGAAATATTGCTGGTAGAGGGCATTATCTTGAAATTCGTCTTCTAGGTAGCCTAAAAACAAATATTATGATTTTAAACAGGTCATGTCACTGTAAAAATACTCGTTTCCGTTGACTGAGGAGAATAAAGCAATTCTAAGCAATTCACTTCGATCTTTGGTGCGGTCGGAAAAATCCAGTTTCTTTTGTCCTTTCCAAAAATCTGTTTAAAGTTCACCCAAAACGGTCCCTATGCAACTCATCGTTAACTCCTCAAACAACTTCCATTGCTCACCGGTTTTCCCACGAGATTTTTATAGGTTTCCACAGTTGTTTGATTATCTTTGATAGATGTATACTGTTCACCAAGAAACTCCCAAGTGAAATGAGCAAAAAACAATCCCAATCCGAATATAAATATATGTCCTACTAGCCTCCATGGGTTCACAATCTTTGCCTATCACACGCGCAATCAACTTCAGGAAGAATTATTTAAAATTACTGTCGTTTTCCATGGGGCTTGGCACCAGAAAACCAGCACAGCAATCTGAAAACCAGCCGTCATCAGGCAATAGATCAAGGTATGGAACAAAAACAAAATGAAATATTTTTGGTTCTTGATGCCGACACAGTTGTTTATCCAGTCACAATGATGATCCATCTATCAGCATGAATAATAGTTGAAAGATTGCTACGTACCCTTAGGACGCATTTCTTGCATCGTTTACAATGATGAGCGCGTGGCGGATTCCAGACTCTGCCACATTTCGGACAATCTTTTACCAATTTCTCAGGAAGAAGCTGCGTTGGGGTCTCCTAATGTTTCATATGATAAAGTAGTGGCCAATCTCACCTTTTTCAAATTCTCAACGTAGCCAGGATCGCCGAACGAGCCTCTTAGATAACTGATAATTGCGTTCCAGAAGAAGAATTGATATATAAGCAACGCTGGCCAAGCCCAGAAGACCACTATTTTGAAGAGATAGTTTAAAACTAGAACTTTTCTCTGCTAATCGTACTTTTGCGGTTGACGTTGTCGGGATCATCGGTGTACCAATAAAAGAACACGCAATAAAGCATGAAGGCATTGGCTGTCACGAAAAACGCAAGTACCTAAGAAGCACATTGCTAAGATTGGAAGATGCTATGATGAATGTTTACGAATCCAAATAAGCACCTACCACTGGAGTCGTCGCTGCACATTTTGATTTGAAAAGTAGATTAATTTTTATTTCGTTCTCATAGAAATTGCTGGATCATTCTATGAGCTGATAACCCATCATTTACCTTCATTGGTGATTCAGGGGAATGTAGCATCAACCAGGCAAGTTGAATAGCACATCATTTTATTGTTTTCGATGAGGTATAGAGCTTGTAAATCATTCTAGGAACCTTTTCCACATAACAATATATGCATAAAATAATAAATAACTTGAATAAGTGTATGCTAAAAAATGGAAATACGATTAAATTTTACGGGCTTTCCAAGATTCGCCTCTTTAAGACTATATAGCAAAATAACTATTCATAAAACTGCAATACACGTTTTGGAGTAATGGAAGAATGTCCCGATCAGCAACAGCCATATCGACTGTGATTATTTCTTTTGAAGGTTATCCCTGTAATATGCTTGACTCTTAGCCCTCTATGGCCACTCGAGATCCACTTTCCTTTAGACTTTTCATATGATGTCGTGGATTGGCTGTCGAGACTCGACACAGATGACCTTCTTCCACCCTTTGAAGCACTCCTACTGCGCACCGACTCTCTTGTGTCAGTCATATCAGTCTCCAGCCTCAGAGTTCTCCGGACTCTCTTGGGAGTTGTTTCCTTCGATTCCTCCAGATTTTTAACAGAACTCATTTTTTTCATTTCCCTTTTTGGAATATTATTTTTCTCAGTGTTCTTCTTCAATACGTTCGTTGAAGAATTGGATTTTGATAGCGTTACTTTTGAGCTTTCAGATGCAGTGCTGGTCCAATCAAACATTCCGAGCGGAGGCTCTCTCGATATCTCTATTATTAAGTCTCTATGGGTTGAAAATGGGTGCATTTCTGAATAAGTAAACGTGGCTCCTCCATACACTTCAACGCTTATGCAATAATGCTGACCCTTTTTCAGAGTGACTGGCTTAGAAAGTTCATAGTAACTTATTTGGCGATCATGCCCGTAAATTAAATCGATAGATTGAGTTAGGAGATCTTTTGTGCGGTTCATCTCAGCGATGTGAAGGAAAGCACGTGCGCCAGAGCTGATTCCAGAGCATAATCCAATGGACAAGACATCGATGTTTTGTGGTGTTCTAATGTAGATACTGTCTATCCGTTTACCGAGCACTTCGTGATTAGCCTGAGTATTACCTTTTTCTTTGATAAGCAAGGCAGTTTCGTTGACGTTTCCCATGTGTGGTGAGACTAGCTAGCTCTTTTTTAGTTATGATTATTAGTTTTTAAATTAAAAACTGAACAAGAACGGATCCTCCTCCCATAAAATCTCTTATTCATCTCTGATATTGACACGTTAGGAACCGTTAAAGAGTCCAATGATGTTGAAAAGTTTAAAGAGGTCTTGCATATGCAACTTGCAGCCGCCTCTGCTGGTTCTTTCATGGAATGTGAATAAAATCATGCATGTTTGAGGTCTAAAACGGTTGATTTGATAAATCAATTGCCTAACGCAAATTTTATCTTGGAAACGCTAAGTATGAATCGATCAAACATACCAATAAAATTCGAATCGTGCAAGTTTTACTAAGCGAAGCAACCTCAAGTCCTTAATTTTTCTAAAAAATCTCTAAATTCTTTCGGTTCAGAGTCTCCATTTTTGATTTTTAAAATATCATACATTGCACATTTACTATGATCTTGAGATTCTATGGAAACAATTATCTTATGGAGAAACCCAATCCTCCTGCTCTTTAACTGGCTAACCCGCTTATTGTGAGCAATTCAAAGTTTTTTCATGTTTTTAATTGTGCACAACCTTCAACGTCCTCATTCGATTTATTAAAGTTGGAGATATGATTATGAAAAGTGAATTTTACTTTTACGTTACTTCTAAAATGCAAGGTCCTATCAGACTATGATGGTTTTCAGCATATAAGCGACGGTTTCAAATGAATCTCAGCAATCTATTTATAAGTAAGTAGTTCTTACGCACTATAATTCTTCTTTCGAGGCCATCGTCGGCTCTCGAAGATCGTTTGCTCCCTCGGTCTCACTTACTGCTTCATAGGCACTAATCGTTCCAGGTTTTACCTCCTCAGCGCTTGTTTGATCACCTTTCTTATTCTTTCTTCTAGCTTTCCTCCTTGTTTTTGTCTCTTTTATCAAATCTTCATCAGTCTCCGGATCATACTCCTCCTCCATCGCTTCCTGAATGGAATATAATCGACTCTGATAGTACTTGCGAATCTCATTCCTGATGTCTTCAAGATGTTTTTCCACATCCTCCTTGAATATTTCAGGGACCTCAGGGTCCGATCGATACTCGATTTTATCAACTTGAACAACGTTGTTTTGGGTTCGAGCTTTAATGTCTGACACTAGCAAGCCAGTAAATACATCGCTCTTGTTGTTGGAGTAGGTCGAACGTGTTCTAAAGTCGACTTGGAGGTGAGAGTAGATGTTAAAGTCTTTCTTTTCGGCAAGTACGTAAGCAATTCCTTTGATTTCGTGTCGAGTTATCTCGATGAAAGGTCGATGTTTAAATTCTTCAAGTTTTGGCTTTTTGAGCTCCCAGGCAGGGAAGAAGTAATTTCCTATGACTTTTCTGTATTCAGCTGCCGCATTGAGAGCCATCATTACAAGCAGAACCACTGCAAAAACCTTCATTGAGTACAATTCTGTTTTTTATTCTTCGATTAAAAGATATTTTGTTGTATTTTGATATAGAAAATAACAGCGCTCATTTTCTTGATTCATCTTAAGACATCGGTTTCTTTTTGTTTCTCTGAAATTAGTTGGCTTTTTTCACCTTAATCCGAAAATTATACTTACTATGTTGATACAATTTTTCTTATGCAAAGTAACGTCCTCATTTTGAAAATAAGGCGAGCGTTAAAATCGCAAACTTAGTCAGTGATAACATGCATAGATAAAACTGAATCCATTAGAGAAAAAACTCAAGACAATGACATTACTTTTATCTCCACTCTTTTTGAAGTAAAATGAAAAAACATGATCAAACACCCATTCCCAATTAAAATAGCGATTTCTTCTTCCAAAGGGTAGTTCACCTCCATGAAGAATGATATTTCAATAATTTCTATCATATGTGGAGCTATCGATTACATATACATCATCAGCTTCTCTTCTATTGCAAGGAAGGATATATACCGCGAAAAAAATTTTACTTATTGTCATTTGCGATGTAATTTCACAGAAATTATCACCTAAGATTCCAGCCTCAGATAGTACATTTGGCCGGAGGAATGTTTCTCTTCGATATAATCGATTTCATTGCTCTCACAAAACGTAAAATTCAAAATTCTTGTTTTGTGCCTTAAAGATACATCTCTGATTTCCCTATAATATTTATCAAATAAAAATATTGTTCGGGATGTCTCTCAATATCCGGGATTTCGTATTTGAAGAAACAGTCAGAAAGGGGAAGAACTATTACATCTACAAGGTCTCTCTGAGAAACGCCAGCAAGGACGACCAGTCTTACACTCGCAGGACGCTTCTCAAAATCCAAAGAATAACAGATGAAAAGGCTCTTGAAGAGGAGATCAGAATTATCAATATTAGAATGCAACTTGACTCAGAGGCGATTCGAAAAGTATATGGCTATTCAATCTTCTCTCTCAATGAGAAAAAGTACCTTGCTGTCCACTATGAAAAGGACGAGATCACCCTCGAAGACTGGGTCACCAATTACTGGGCTCCAAATATCTTCAACCACCGAGTCCTATGGAAGCTTGCGATCCGTTCTTTAGAAGCCTTGAAATACATACAAGAGAAGAAGCTATACCTCCTCAAATTTGACCCTTCGACGATCCTCATGGAGATGCTGACACATGATAATGGCTTATTTAAGCTTGAGTTCTTCGGTGAGTTGCAAGTCCCAGACAAAATACCCAAAATCGATTTCGGAGAATTTTCGCCTCCAGAGACAGACCAGGGCCAGGATATTTACAAATCGTATGTGTTTTCATTTGGGTTGATTATGCTTTGGTGCGTGCTCAAATGTGGAAGCGAGAAGGATTGGCGCCCTGACTTTTATTTAAACACGGTTGAGAATCAAAAAGCGCTTCGAACGCTATGTAAAAGCACCGTTGATTATGGTCAGACTGAAAACTTCCCTGAATTTTTGAGCAAAATGCTGGACTACGATATTAAGAAGAGACTGGACCCGAAGGAGGTGTGGGCGGATGGACATGAGGATAAGCAGTTCCTGAAAACGGTATATGATGAAAGCGATGAGGCGGAAATACAGCAGGAGAAGAAAAAAGCAGAGGCAGAAAATCTGAAAAAGCAGGAGATTTCCACAACGAAAATTTAACGTTTATCTATTGTTCAACCCTTATTTTATGAGAGTTGTCAGTGTTTCATTCATGTTGAGGTAAAAAATGCTTAATTATATCTCTAATGACAATCCGAATTTTGAGAAATTACATAGCGACTGATTCTCATAAATCAATACTTTAAAAAGATGTTCTTGTGCGTTTTCATTGAGAATTGAGAATGGAGAAAAAGAGTCTGTTAGAACTAATTGTATGAGAAAGAAAGCTTTATAGAGCTTATGGAAAATGAGTTATTTCAGTCTTTTTTTCTTAACCTCTTAAGATATAGAGTCAAGTATTTAACGAGTAATTATGCAAGGTTGAATTGTCATTCTAACAAATTGAAAACACTATGTAGACTGAGAGTATGCAATCAAATTATTCATAGTTGAAAAGATTTTTGATGTCCTCGTGCTGAGGGTTCTTCTTTCCTGCGTGTGGGATTCTCTGGGTCCAAACTGGTGGGACGTTCCTTTAAAGAGAAAGGTTAATACCGTTGCTTTCACAAACAAATATGCTTACTTATAGTATCGAGGGTTGACTTCCTTCTCGGACAAGGTAAAGAGATAGTTTTTAGGAGGATTTCTAAGAAGCATTATTAAACTCAGGTTGAATTTGAAGGAATTTACAATGGGTCAAATTTGCCGGAGGTTTCGGTGGTTTCTTGGGTCGTTCTTCTGAAACCTTCACTTGTTGCAGGTCTCTGGGTTTGGGCTTGGGTGGCTTGTGGAGAACCCTTTGTTTCAAAGCCGATTAAGTCAGCGACGCTCTAATATTTGTTTCATGAGAATAAATAAATATTCATATTCTATACTTCCTGAGGTCTTTTTTGCTGTTGGGTCTGAGGCCTTTGGTTCACACTGATCTCCTCGAGAGCCTAATATGTCGTAAGTTTTACACTATCAAACGAGTCTTCTTACCTTTCTTGGCTGTTTAGTTGGAGAGGCCTTCTGGTCTGGAGAAGCAAGTGGTTGCCTTTGAGGTGATTGAACCGAAAGCTTTTCGCTTGGCTCAGCGAACGTGGCTCTCTTCTTGTCAGGTTGAGCGGCTTTTTGCGTCGTAATCTCAGTTTCTCTTTGCTTGAGGACTCCTTGCTCTGGCTGTCCTCTTGATCTGGCGTAGAGACTATCTTTCGGCTCTGGAGAAGTGGCTTCTTTATGAGACTCTTCGAGTCTTCGGACAAAATCGGTGTGCTTTTCAGGGATGTCCTCGCGCCTTCTATCGCTTTTTTCATATGAGATAGTTGATTCTTTCTCTTGGGTTTTCTTCGCGCTCTCTTGTCTGATCGCTCTCTGCGTTTTTTGAAGAGCCTTAAGAGTCTCTTGGAGAGTCTTTCTTGGCTTCTTTTGACCTTCATCGACTGAAGGCTCTGGAGTATTTTCCTCACTAGCGAATCGTAGTGAATTCAAGAGGTCAGGTCTTACGATAGCTAAACACAAAAGAAAAAATTAGCATTTTGCAATGAAAAAATGAGCATTACTCGTCAATTGTTCCTTGAATCTCTCAGGCATCAGCGGATTTCTCTTCTTGAGATCCTCGACTTGCTTTTGAGAGAGTCTAAAGTCGTCTTTGCACTTCCTTGGTGGCTCTGGCTGGATCACTGGCTTCCTTGTCGAGCTGAAATCGGCGTGCTCAAACACTTGCTTGTATCTTGGCACGCTTGGCCCTCTGTGAGGGTTCACATTGTGAGTCTTTAAGTAGTCTCCATACAAGACTCCGCCTACAACGGGGTTTGTGTTGCCCTTTCCGTAGTTTTCGAAGGCTGGCTTTCCGAAGTACGTCATGAAGGCGCTGTTTGGAAGCCATCTGGTCGTTTCATTCATGAACTTTATTCTGTCCTTTCTTCTTTTGATGCGGTCAGACTCGTATCGTGGATCGAGCTTTCTGGCCTTTTTGACCTTCTTTTGGAGGAGTCTGCTCTTTGTTTGCTTGTAATCGTGCTTTTCGATTATAACCTTCTCCTCTTCTTCACGTCGCCTTCTTTCTTCTTCGGCCTCGGCCTGTTCTCTCTCGATTCTCGCTTGTTCTTCTTCCTCAGCCCTTTGCTGCTCCTCAGCCTGTTTCTGTTCAGCGGCGCTTTGGATTGTTTTCTTTCTCGCGTCTAACTTGGTGAGCTCTTGTCCGTTAATATACTGTCGGACCTCGTCCTCGTTGTCAAGGGACCTCATACCATACGCAGCCCGAGTTTCAGTTAAGAACTTCGGATTCACTTGATCGGCGTAGAAAGCCTGGTTGTAGGATTTCACGCTTTCTTCTTCTATGAGTCCATGGACGTCAACGCGTCTCTCTGGATGCTTCGCATCTCCTTCGAGATCAATGAATACAGGCTTCTTCTTATCAGGATGCTCTTTGTCTGGGCTGTATTGGAATTTCCTGAACTGGTCTTGCGTCTCAGTGACCCAAGGAGACCCAGCTTTGTTCAGCTTGTATTTTATTTGGTTAGCAATGGAAGAAGCGAGGACCTCTTTCTTGGATGTTCTGAAGTCCCAAGGTTCAGGCTTAGGGTCTTCCCAGCTGAGAATTTGGAACCTAGAGAGTGTGAGTTTCATGGGATAGGTAGTAGGCATTACATCGAAGGATCTTCATATCTAGGCTTATTCTTTCTTCCATAGACCTTATCTTTTTCTAGTGAAGAAGGTTATGAAAGAATAGTGAGAGAAATGGTACCTTCAACTGTGTGTTTCAAGATTTCATTCACGTCAACGATTTCTTGACCTTGGTAATGGGCTTGAGCGTGGGTTTCAGACATTTGTGCTTGATGTACTGTTTGCTAAATTTTCTTTTTATTATTATATCTTTCATTCTAACAGAAATATAAATCTTAACCTCTCAACGACTCAGCGCGTTCGTTAGATTAAATAAATTATGACAGTTGGTTTCGCGTACTTTTACCATTCGCAATGTAAAGAGAGGAGGTGCCTCCCTAAACAATAGCACATCGTCAGTAAGCATAGTAATGCTTCCGGAATGCATGGCAGAAGCAATAAGAGATTAACTTTACACAATATCTTCTCTCAACTTGGAAAGTACAGCAAAAGAACTGAATGAATGCAGTATGCCTCATAATTCAATGCAATTTTCACAAGGAAGAAAGTTTTCTCTCATTAGATCATTAGATCATTTAATCTGGAAGGAAACTATGTATTGAGGGCTCTCAAAATGATTTTTGTTACATACGTTGAAATTTTGACTTGGCTAAGCACTGATTCGTCACATCTTAAGACGGGTCAATATTTGATTGGATTTCTTCTACATTACGAAAAAAAGATGATTTCAAATCACTATGTTTTTGAAAAACCTTCAATAAACTCTAGTGAAGAACTTCTGCTGTTATCATCTCATATCATACTTGTTGCTTTCGAGTTTCTTTATTATTTAACAAAAAATTTTTCGCAGACGGCTGAAACATAAAGGGGCTCACTAATTGGCATTGATTTAGCAAGAGAATTGATAATCGAAAAAATAAAATAAGATTTTTTAAGAAGAGGGAAATCAAATCGCCATGAAGCTCGTAAAGTTAAGAAGCTCCCAATTCGCCGTGGCTTAACGATTTGCTAGATTCTTAATGAAGCTGAAGAACGAAACCGTGACAATTGAGCTTAAAAACGGAACTGTCATTAGCGGAAGTATCAATAGTAAAAAAATATCGCCATCATTCCGCTCAACCAACCGCTTTACCCACTTTTAGGTGTAGATATGACTATGAATACCCACTTAAGCAATGTAAAACTAACCGCAAAAGGAAGAAATACAATCGCTCTTGACCATCTAACTATCCGCGGGAACAATATCCGATATTTCATTCTTCCTGAAAGTTTACCACTCGACACTTTGCTCGTCGATGACTCTGCCACAAGAACCCAAAAGCAAAAACCAGGAACCGTTATCCGCAAGTCCAAGTAAGAAATGACTATTTTCTCTCTGATCGACTAATGATTTTTTTTTCTCCAGGAAACCAAAGAGAACTCCAGCTGCCACAAGACGATAATAGGACTTTATTTATCTGCAGATTTATCATCAATATGCTCAGCTATCAGTTTGATACTATGAATAAATTCTGTGCTATGTTTCCATTGGCTTATTGTTGCTGAATCAACCTAGTTTACTGAGAGATTTAAATTTGTAATGGCAAAGGAGACAAAGTGAAGTTTCTTAATTGTAAAAATCAAAATTTGCAGCACGCTTTGAGCAAATGAGCATTCGCCTTGCGAAAAATTGTTTCTGAGTTTAATGATATGCCATTGCCATTCATACCGGCTGTAGTGCTGTAATTTTATATTAATGTAGCGGGTCCCAAAAGGAAGATAAAGTGATGTTATTAAGATTATGAAGCTGCTATATATTACGTCGAGAGCTGAGAGAAGCACAGTTGAATTCGTTAAATGAAGCGGAATTTATTGTTTTCGAGTTTAATAGCGATAAATAGAATCAAATAGAGCAATACGAGTCGTTATATATTTCAAAATTTTAAAAATCGAAAGCAGCAAGGTCAATCAGCTAAATCAGCGTTGAATATGAATTATTTAAGCCCAGACCAGCAGAAACTACTACAAGAGTTTAAAGACCGCGGAAAGCCGCTACCTCATTATGACAGATACCAACTCTCCGGCTCAAGGCCTGCGCCACAAGGAGGAAGTTATCATTCTGGCTCGATTCCAACTGATTCTGACCGTCCTCACTTTCGACCTCTGATCCCTTCGAAGCACGACAGTGCCATCTTAATAGAAGATAATTCTCATATGCTGGTGGAAAGAAATACAATCCCTCATAGAGAACCTGAACGACAACTAAACACAGTCATTTTCAATAGTAATATCTATGTCAATTAATTTTCAAGCCAATTTATTTTCTTCAGGCACTCCTCGAGACTCTCGACTTGAGCAAGATTGGAGAAGGAACCATTCCAGTAACCAGCGACCTCATACAGCATTATCAAATAGCAGAACAGAGAACGAATGGACATCTCAATCTAAAGCATCGGCTTCGATTAGCTACGACACAAGAGATGAATTCAGAAGAAGTTCCTATGAAAATCAAAGAAATAAGGAGAATCTCGACCTGAATAGAAGCACCAATGAGTCCTTTTCTTCAAAAAGCTTCACGAGCACTCAATACTATCCAAAGTTCTCCATGCCAGCCGAACGGAAGACTCTCCAAGATTTGAATCCGAATGAATATCAGAGCAGAGTTCTATCATATTTAAACACTAGCGATAAACATGATCACTATCACTATAGCTCCGTAAACAGGAGTCAAAGGCCTTCGTTCAACAGCAATAATATCTCTATGACCCAGCAGAAAGAGAGATCTACTACCAATTATAGCCAGAAGCTGGATCATTACTTAAACAAAGAGAAATATTCCTTAGACGAATCGCTGAGAGTGAATAATTATAACTCTTATAACGCGCAAGAATTAGACGATATTTATATGAACTATCTGAACAGAACAAAGGTGAACCCTGTTGCTGCCGCTGAACCAACCCAATCGAAAATAACTAGCCACCACGTCCATGAAGACGAGACACAAATTAACAAGAAATCTAATAAAAGGCCTGAGAGTTCAACCACAAAAGCGTCGGCTAAGCCTGCAATGAAGGGAGGCAAAAGTGCGAAGAGGAAAAAGAATAATCAAAATTTATCTGTAAGGTTCAGCCTTAACCAAGAGCAGCAGTCACGAAGAGACTCCTCTGGGGATCGAGGAAGACTTTCAAGTCCTCCGGCAGCGTTGGGTACAAAACATCTGAAGGAGGAGGCAACAGAACAATATCATCGACACAGAGACTCTAGCACGATAAAACAGCAAAAGGAATCTCTTAGACCACATTCAGCAGCGACAAGAGCCTCAAATGATTTAAATACGACCATGCCGCTTTATTTAGCAAATCGCAACCACTTTGCTTCCGATGAGGAGAATATTCTTAACAAATCAATGGAAGCCACAAAAACTAATCTTTCACGGCTTAGTCAAACTGGCATCCACGACGATTCTCGAACTTCAATAAAGCCGAAGGAATCCTCGAAGACGCAAAAATCTAAATCAAGTGCCTCAAATCATTCGCAGAAGTAATATTAAACTGAATGATAATTTCCTCTAAGGCCTTTTCTTTTACTTAGAAATTATGAAGAGACGCGCAAAGAGATCGAAAGAAGGTATAAACTCGGGCTAGTAGACAAAACTAAATTCTGGAATTTAATTCAAGAGCATTTGAAAATATCGCATGCATTTAGAGCAGATATACGAGAATTGCTCGAGCTTAACTGAGTAATCGAAAAATACCCTTTTATTTATTGAATTTAAGCTTTCGACCGTCATTATATTGTTTAATTGCACATTTAACGCAAAATATGTTTTCCATTATTTTTTCCGTTAACTTTAAAAACAATTTTTCATAAACCAAACGAGATATTACAAAATCACATTTCTTTACAATGTCAAAATAAATAAATTCTACACAAATAGGTTTGATTAAGCTTAAAAGATGCAATATTCGAGCAAGGCGAATACTCGTTAAGCGTTGGCTAAATAAATACAATAATTAGTTAAATAGATGATATGCAATCGTGTTCCTCGCTTGAGACAGCGCCTCTTTAAACTCATTTTTCTTCATTTTTTTAACTTCATTGTTATTTGCTTTCTTTTTCACATTCGCTTTGCGTTTCTTAGGATATGTCTTTCTTTCCTCGCCGTCGTCGTCCTCTTCGCTCATCTCTTCAGGAGCAAACTCATCATCCTCGTCGCACATCACATTGCTATCCTCAAAAACGTTCTCCTCATCCGATTCCGTGTATTTAACTGTCGATCGCTTTGATTTTTTTGCACGTGACTTTTTCGCGTCTTCTTCAACAGCAATTTGAAGTAAATTTTGATTAATTTCTCTGATTTTCCTCAACGACTTCTTCGATATCAAACCAGTACTAGCATTTCTCTCGGATTCAGCCTTTAGTCGCTGTACCTCCTCTGTAAGTCCTCGTATCTTCTCTTGGTAGTCAGCAATCTCAGTCTCAAACGATTTCCTTAGCATTGCAAACTCTTCATTCTTTTTCAACAACTTGCTTTGAAGCTCCTTTATTTTATCATCTTGTTTCGTCGTGAAGCTATTACTAGCGTAGTTCAGCATCATTGCCTCAAATCGCGCGATCACTTGATTGTCCCCACACTCCTCTGCTGTGGAGCTCTCTTGATTTTCGTGAAGCTCCTGCAGACGCATGAGTTCATTTTGCAGCTGCAAATTTTCCTGAGCAATTGTAAAGTATTAATTACAAATTTAAGGAATATTTCTCTTTACCTTTTGTGCCTGGTCCACAAGAGCTCTGAGTTGCATATTCTCTTTCTCAAGTCGATGGACGATGAGGTGGTTTTCAAGGGTTTTAGGGATTTTAGACATGATGTTTTGGATCTTTGCGTAGTATTTCTCGTTTTCGGACTGCAGTTTTGTGTTCTGCTCTCTGAGGTTCTCTACCTCAAAACGTTGGATTTCCTCTGCGACACGGTCTGCATTGTCGACTTCTGGGCAGTATAAGCCTAGGTATCAAAGTTAATATGAATTTGGGAAGAGATATGTACCTCTGTCAGGGGATTTCTCAAGGAGATGTGAGAACTTTTCGAGCTCGCGTTCAAGATTCTCTATCAAATAGCTGTCTTGGTAATCGAAAACCTCTCTTCGTGGAGTAGTAAGGTCAGAATGTTGGGTTTGCATTGTGATTTGGTTACAAATATCTATTTTTTAAAATTTAACAGATGCCAAATTCGAATTTAAGTTATCAATGATTTAGAATCTAACTGTTTGATTAATCGGCAACACTTCAATTAAATTGAACTGCTGAGATCTAATTACTTTTTGAATGGCATTTGGAGTTCAATCTCAACCATAATGTTTGTGAAGAAAATCCATTAAGTTGATAATGAGCTGTTTGTTGTATTGGTTTACCAATAAACCCGTGAAATAATTGCATAGTCATTAAGAGGAAAAAGCAGCCATCATCTATGCTGAGAAACTAATTGAAAGTAAATCGTGTTGCTTTGAATGCTGCTCTGGGAATGCTACTTCAATGTGTATGCAATTATTTGATGATGTAGAATCAAATGAGCAATACATTTTTTCGTTGTAGTTGAGTAATTTAACGATATTCCGCCAAAATTAGAGAATCGCTCAGTAAAATTTGACTGTTATCTGTGCGATTAAATCTAAAGGACCAATTTATCAATAAAGCAACTGAGATTCCTGACACCTCATTCCATGACACAGAAAAATCCCCGCAGTGAATCAGCCTTCTCTGGTACAGAAGATACAGTAACGATGTCATTAATATGTTGAATAGACGCTAGAGAAGAACTGTATCGCCTCATAAACTCGAATGACAAGGAAGCTGTAAGCCAGACAGATTTCATCGAGTTCTTTGACAGTCATATCGATCACAAATATTTTGAAATAAGCTGTGAAAAACTTCAGCAGTTCGAAGAACCAAATTCAAGAATGATTACACTGTAAGAATCTCTATTCTCCATCTCTGATTGCAAAAACTGTTTTAGTGAATCATTTAAAAGAGGCTGTGAAAAAGAAGTTCAGAGAATCCATGACAAATTGAAAGAAATCTCCAACAAAATCGCAGACGAGGATGAAAAGATGAAAGTTTTTCAACAGTATTAATTGAAACCGCTCTGACATCTCATGGTAATGCGTAGAAAATTTGAAGTTGTACAATCAGACGCAAACAAAGACGAATTGGCAGCCGAGCCGAAATTATTTTTAACGATTCTCGAGGCAAAAAATCTGGAGTTTATGCAAAGAATCGCTGCTCGTATTTCTGTGATGATTCAAGCTGGCGGTCGAGATTATTCAACTACAACTGCGACGTATGCGGGAGATCAAGCAACTTGGATCAATCAGAAATTTATGATTTCTATTCCAAGTGAAGTTGAGCCTGTTGTCGTGAATATAATCGATGCTGAAGAGTAATTTTGAGATTATTACATCTGAAAAGTTCATTAATTATGTAGAGACGAAGATAACAACTACATTGGTGGTTTCGCTATTGATTTGCAAACTTTGAGAGATCAACTGATTCATAAAAGGACATATAAAGCTTATGGCCCAGACAGCTCTGAGGTCGCTTGTGAGATTGTGCTACAAGCGCTCTACGTTCACGAGAGAGTATGAACTAATCGACTCATAATTAATACATCAAAAAATTACGTAGCTTCTGTATGAAGAAGAGAAACTGGCACGAAGGCAAAAGACTTTTGCTTTAATTAACCAAAGGAATTGTGTGCTACGAGACCGATTGACAGAGAAGTATAACAATTTGCAAAGTAATTCCTTAAGTTTTTTCAATTTGTTGCTAAATCATACGTCTGCTTTTAGATGCGCGAGGTCTCCAGCTTTTCGAAGGTAAGACTTTGCTATTAATAACTTCTAACCTTGCAAATTTGCCCTAGAACTCCTCTCGAAAGATGTCGGTACTCCTTCATTGCCCTCTCCTTTTTCATTCAGCAAGCGGCATGCGGACGAATATTCAGACTATGGGAGCGAGACTGCCTCCATTTACGACGATGAAAACCAAATTCAGAGTTAAATACAAATAGAACCCACATATTCTAACTGGCTTGGTTTTATACTAGTCTTCCTCAAAGGCCACGGTGAAGAGGACATTGTCTTTCACGAAACTAAGCAAGAGCCTATGGTGGGGCTCTCCCCAAATAGTCTCATGAGATTACGAGAAGCTGATTACAGTTTTGGAGACCTTGCCAACAGATCACTGGAAGATGACCATCTTTACATCAGACCTGTAGTGCAGCAGAGCAGTCACAAGAAGAGCGCAAAAGCTCTACCTCAACTCAAGATTGAAAAAATCCAAAAAGAGGCCAAAGTCAGCGAATTCGACTTTGGAATTCCGTCATTTATTGGCGAAAGTCTCTGTCAAGGCGACGAAAATGATGGTTTTAAGCAGTTCGATAGCAGCATCCATGCAATTGACTCCGTGAGGGGTTGTGAGAAAACACCACGTCAGCACGTGCTGAGCCCGATAGCAATGAACAACTCCAACTTGCAAAGCGCTCGATCCTATGCGGATTCAAATGTGAGTCCAACGAAAAATTTTTGCAATATGATTGAGGAGAAAGAGAAGCGCTATTTCGAGTCGAACAAAAAAGCAAAGAAAATGCTTGAAGTTGCAGAGACAGAATCGTATGTCGCTACGAAACCAGATGAAACAGTACAAACAAACCAAACGAACCAAGCAAGTACTGGTAAGCTCTTTAAGAGCAAAGAACAGCTTATAAATGAAGCTCTGCTGAGGGGAATAGCTCGGCTGATGATTGCCGAGAAGAAAAGAAATGCACTGAAGAATGAGAATCTGCCGATTCAGCTGACAAAGCAGGCCTTTGGAATGACTTCCTTAGCAGGTAATAATAACTCTGGAAAGCCAACATCGAAAAGATTAGCATAATTGTCTTTTTCAATTCATTAGAAATAAGAGTAGAAGACCTTTTTCAATTCATTTCATTTCCAACTTTTCAATGAAGTAACTGTGTTTTTCTTATTAGAAATAATTTCATTTTTTCATTTACGTGGTTCTTACTGATTAAATTTACGATTTGGTAATTGATATTATGAAATAAATAACAAATAATATATTGAGATGCATTTAAATATAATTCTTGTCAAAGGACATTAACTGATTACGGCATTCAGCGAATTTGGACAACTTTGAGTTCCTCTTCTAGTGATGTTGAGTGTCATTTGAAGTCAGCGGACTAACGCAAGACAATTCGAGAGGTTGGTGAGAAATGACGACTTCAGCGATCCCAAAACTATTAGAAATCGCTTAGCTAGTCTCTCTGCATTTGCTCATCCGTATTAGCTTACCAAATATTTATGTTTTTTCCCTTTTGTTTTGGCTATAAATAGATACAGCTCTATTAAGAAAGAAAAATTCGATTTCGCTTCACATTTAATAATGATCTATATGCACTTCAGTAAATTAGAGCTGTTTATTTTAAATTTGCAGAATAGCGGAACTATGGAATTAAAAAAAGAGTGATTCTATAAATATTTCCACAATTGGTTGGGTGATATCATTGTTCTGTCTTCCTCCAAAGATGGGAATTGACCTCTCAAGAGAAAGACTTTATTCAAAAATTGAAAGGGGTAATGTGGAAGATGCTAGAAAAATAATAAAGGTGATTTTCACTTGATTCAGCCATATAAGTTGAAAATCTTGTAGATCCATAGAGATTACGTGAATGAGCCTATGACTAAAGACTGTAAATCCTCTCATCCACTCATCTGCTTGGAGGGCTAACACATCCGATTAGGCAAGTCGCTTCCAATAAACAGAGCTGTATGGAGATCGAATAAAGAGATGATCAAAATGCTTCACGAGGTCAACCATGCATCCTTTATTATTATCTCTGACTCCTGCTTTTAGGAAGGAGCAAATCTCAACCTTCCTGGACCCAGAAATGAGACTGCAGTTGTGACGGCTTGCAAAAGAGGAAGAGTCGATATTTTGGAATATTTAGTTGAGCTTGGAGCTGATATTCATGTGGTGAACAAGAGAGAATGGAGTAATTATTTCAGGGAATTGCTCGCTTAAACAAAGCATATTAATACAGATTTTTCTCCCTTGGATGTGGCAATTGCGTATGGAAACTACAGCATAGCGTATTATTTGAAAGACAAAGGGTTAAAACCTAGATCTAAAGAGACATACGAGGAGTATAGGGAGCTCAGAAGACTTAATTATTGTGATTATGAATCATTTCTGCTGCTTTTGAATGCTGGAGTGCCTCCTAGTGAAGCTCCTAGGCTCAATATACGGCCTTCTGATAGTAAGCACATGAGCAAAATTTTCCCTAAGATAACTTATAATAGATAAGAAGATACCGGGGCCTGCGACTAATCCAAGAGAACCATGGGGTCAGTGGACCAATAGAGATCTAGATTCTAAAGAGCATTCACTGGTAATTCAGTTGAGGATGAAAATATTCTAATTAGGCTTTTTTCGGGAAAAGCATGATGATGAAGAAGAGACTTTTAATCAAGTTTTGAATCAAAGCAAGCAGAAGAAAAGTCTTTGGAAGAAACTTGATCCAACTCAGAATCAATACTAATTCTAGAAAAATAAAATGCATATAGAACAAGTCTACAAAGGCTGTTCAGGACAAAGAGGAACTTTCAATAAACGAGGAGATAAGGCAAGTGCAATACAATCGGATATAACTGGAAATGTATTTGTGTGCAAAAGTAAATATATTCGAATTTGTTATAAGACTAAAGTAATTAGTTTGGTTCGTCGATCTATTCCTATAATTTCATATTTATGATTTGCTGTGGATTGAGAAGGCCTAATTTTTATATGATCAAAAAGAACAACTCAAATTTGATTGAAAACTATTGCCAAAAAGGAGGAAATTTATCGAAATAGTTGTTAACTTATTAAATTTCATGAAAAGATTGAGATATACTTTGATTAGTGCTAATGCAGCTTCTCAGCTCTTATTTGAAAGTAGATATAGTTAAGTAAATGGAAAAAACTTTTTTTGGAGAAGCATTCAAAATTGCAAAAAATTACTTCCGAAAAATTTTTATCAAAATCGAATTATTATTAGTTCCTTTGAGAGTTTAGCGCTTTTCTCGTTTCCCTAGCGCGCTTTTATTTCTTATCGGCTTTGATGCTCCTTCTTGAGATTGACCAGCTAGTTGATTTAATTCTGCAGCTAGTCTTGATACAAGACCATACTGTGGCATCGCTGATCCCTCTGGAGATTTCGGTGTTCTCCTAGTTTAGTTCAAACGCATGAGACAATTAATTCACCAGTCATGAATTATTACCCAAGTTTCGAGGTTTTGGCTTTTGGAGTTTTTTGGCTTTTCTTCCTTCTGCTGCTTGGTTGCTCTGCAGAATCAAATTTTGTGGAAGAAATACCTAGAGAAGGGGTTTTGCTTCGAGTCCCGCTTGGATGAACTCTTTTAAAAGAAAATATTAAACAGATCTTCAAAGGAGGAGTTACTGGGCGATCTCTTGCTCGTTATTGAGCTGGGATAGCACTTTCTCTTTCAATTTTTTCACTTTCTCTCTAATTAAATGAATTTCTTTACTTTATCAGCATCAAAATGGTATTTTACATGAGATCTTCAGTATGTTGAAATCTGCCTTTAGTCGCGCTCTTCACCCTCGGATTTTCATGTTCAATACTAAATTTTCTTGATTTTGGAGAAATTATAGCCTCTTTTAGCTTTAAATTCTCTGCCCTTCCTGGGCTTTGTTTTTGGCTTCTCCTCGCTTCCAATGAGCGATCCATTTCTGAGGGTATTGACCTTCTCAATGCATTTCCATGTGGGCTAGCTCTCTTTGAATCTACCCTTTGAAGGCTCTGTCTTCCGAAGCTTCTGTTGTGAATCGATGTCTCTAGCCGTGAAGGCGTTCCACTTTCTCGAATTTCTCTGTGGCTAGGAGATTTTCTCTTCGGTGAGCCTTGAGTCTGGAAGGTTTTGAGAGTATTAATCACTTCTTTTGAGAAATTTGATTTTATTTTTGATAGCTCCTCCCGCATAGTTGAGGTTTCTTCCCTGATAAAAGGATTCAGGCTCGTGGAATCATAAACGCTTACCTCAATTTCAGCAGTTCCTGATGAATCCCTTCCATGGCACTGTCCCTTTTTTTATCCACTACTTCACTTTCAGTTTTTCTATAATTATTTTCTGGTAAAGGAGAATTTGCACGGATGCTCCTCTCATTGTTCACTTCAGGTTTCGCAACTTCAGCTGAAAGTTAATAATATTTCATAGGATTTGACAAAATAACGCGAGATTTACTATAAGTCCGTGCATTGGTGAATCTGGCTCTGTGGCTTGGACTTCTCCGTCCTGGATTTTCTCTAGCAATCCCGTAGTGCTCATAAGCAGTTTGCGTATTGCTTGGGATTTCTCGCAAATTTTGGCGATTACGAGGACTTCTGTTGCGGTCATTGTGAAACCGTTCCTGCTCCCATGGTTTCCCGTAATCGGCTATCTTCAAACGGTCTCTGCTGTTACTCCTGTAAAATCTTTCCTATAAAATTTGTTAGTTCTATTATGTGTGCGTCTCTCTCTAGCCATACTTCAGTTGCCAATTGATTCTCAGCATCTCGACCCCAGCGGCTATATTTCCTTCTTTCGACTGATCGATTCAGGTCACTCAAAGAGCTTTCTGGAGCATTTTCATTGTTGACAGTTCTATGCTCCAAGTCTCTAAGCGCGTGGTTAAGGTATTCTCTGCTCGCTGCTCTTTTCATCCGATTCCTTTCACGTACACTCTCGAGATTACGCCGCAAATTTTCAAAATCCTTTCTGAGCGGATCATCAAGCGTTATCTCTGATCTGACCGGGCGATACGGCTCCTCATTCGTAGGACTTTGGTAGTTGCTGATGCCTGTCCGAGAATAATTCCTCCGCACTGGAGTCTGCACGTTGCGGTAATCATCTACCAAAGAATTATAAGACTGGATTCGAAAGCAATGATACCATAAGTTGGGTAATATTCGTTTCTGTTGTATTCATAAGGCGACAGCTCTAAACCTGGGCTTCTCCTGTACATTATGCCAATACTAACTCAATAAAAATTCGAAATTTACACAATTAAGCCAATAACTGATAAATTTTTTACATTACAGTTGAAAACCATAGAGTCGCAGTACTAAGGTCAATATATCTGAATATCAATGGAATCAATGTCTAACTCTCTTTACATATTGAGAAATACATCCTATATGAAATTATATACGTTTAATCGAATATATAGCTAAGACTTGTGCCCTTATCTGAACTTAAACTGGTAGCAATTCACTTTTTTTCTCAATAAAAATTCCTATTTATCTATATTTACACATGTTAGCCATGCGGAGGTTCGTTCACTCTCTATGCATTCTTATTGGCGTTCTGCTCAGCCGCAGCTTTCAATTTCTGTTGGAGTTCACCAAGGTTCATTCCTCCTTGAGCAGGCGAGTCCTCAGTCATGGTGCGTTTTCTTTGTTTTTGCTGTGATTAGTGGTTAGAAATTGTAAGAAAAGGAATTATTGTACTTCTCTAACGATGACCTTTGGCTGAATCACTTCAAGGTTCAACTCTCCCTTTTTCTCGAGGACTGGAACTTCCTCTTCCTTGAACTTCTCCAAAGCTGGATTCATTTTCAAGGTTCCCGCCTTCTGTAATGCTTCGAATGCTTTAATAATCTCGGACTTTTGAACACTACATAAGACCGTGAGTGATCTACTTTAGGAGAAAATATATACTGGATGATCTGAGGACCGTGCTTCAGCGGATTCGATTTCTGTCCGCCCTTCTCTTCCTTAGTGTCCTTGGTGCCAGCAGCAGCAGCTTCCTTTGAAAGTGGAGGGAAGTTTTCTGAATTGATTCGGGTTCTCTTGATAATTTCCTCCTTCTTTTCAGCCGAGACTTCATATGCTTCACTCTTACGATAGGGCTTCTTCTCGTATTCTTTATGCTGCTTGTGAGCTCCTCCATGGCCTTTCTTCTTGTTCTTGCCACGGCCACCGTGTCCCTTTGAGCCGTATTCCTCTGCTAAGACAAGGTCATTAGTATCAGATTAACCCGAAGGAAATCACTTGGACTCTTTCTTTCCTCGCCTTCTCCTTCTTCGCCTTGGTCATCATAGTAGTCTTGGTTATCATAGTCGTCATAGTTCGCGGAACCACGGCCCTTCTTACCATAAGGCTTACCACCCTGTGGACCATCTAAAACTCGCTGTTTAACAATTGGGATGAAGATAATAGCCAATACATTCATCATAGCCATAACCTGGTGGATAGTAGCCTCCTTGGTACATATTCGCAAAGTAATAGTAATTCTGGTAGTAATAGCTTGGGTCTATCTGACCATAACCATAGCCGTAAGGTTGATAGCTGAATCTATTGGGATATTTAGATAATAGAGCGAGTGTTAGCACATACCTCATCGCGTCCTGAGCCTTTTGCAAGATGCTCAAATAAAGATTCTCTTGCTCGACGAGTATTTCAAGCTTTGGGCTCTTAAAACTCTGCTGCTTAAGGAAAGTGCACAGTTTCTCAGCATCTTCCTCGCTCTGGAGGGTCAACGAGTAGCCGCCCGCAGAATCAAAGAAATTTTCCGAAATTTTCTTCATGACAAGCTTCAGGACTCATCTAAAATAGGAGTTGTTACTTTTTTGTACTCAGGGCTCTCCGATAGGACACTCAAGAGGCGCTCCTTCTCATTATCATCGATATGGTTTATAATCAAGATATTTTTTTGAGCTTTGATATTCGGACGAACAACATCCTTCTTGGGATCGTAGATCGCGTTGGTAGTGCTTTTCAAGGCCTAAAACATCAATTGAAGCAGCTGACTCAATGATAATCTTACTTCTCTGATCAAAGCAAGGTTTGTGGTTATAGCCAAGACTTTTTTCTCTTTATAGAGAGCTGTAATTGGAATTTCCAGATCTTCATTCATTTTGAAAACGAGTTGAGGATGGTTGCCAAGTTTGTCCTTGGCGAAAATGTCCTCGAGCTTCAAGTATCAGGGTTAATGCTGTGCGAATTGGAGGTGTTTACTTCTGCTACAAGTTTTGCAATAGTTTCTTGATTATTTGGCAGTTCTAATGCGAATTGAGACGGGATTTTAGGAAGAAATATTACTGAGAGGGGTTCTTTTGACTGGTTGAGCGGTGTCTGTACTCATGTTTTTGGTGGTGATGAGAAAAGTGGGAATATTTGTTTGTTAAAAAAGAGGTTCCTAGTAGAAACTAAGATTTATCTGTGCTGGTTATTTGCGCAATATCAGAGTACAAAGTCCGAATTAAATTTATTTTGATGGCATTTTTAGAATGCTGAAAAAATCAGTATTGGACTGAAGTTTTATTCTCGAAGCAGGGCTTCAGAAGACAGTTTTGTCGTAATAACTGACTAAGAATCAATGGAAGACTTAAGACTCACATAGAATTAGTCTCGGCGAGTATTTACGAGAAAGAAAAGAATCACCAGGCCGAAATATTGAGAGTCTTTCCTGTGACTTCAAAGTCCAGATATTAAGTAGAGTCTCTCATAAGAAATGCTCTGACAATATTCTTGTTCTCTCTTAGCCTTTTTTTTAAAGCAAGAAGCTCTTGTCATATCTTCCGTTAACTCCAATCGCCTAGTAGATGACTGTCAACGACTCAACTACCCTAATAAAACTGTAGGTTCGCAGTAGTTAGCCGATTTCTGTTTCATGAAACGTTTTTCAGTCAAAATTTTCTCTAAGAATATCCCCATCACTTGGAACTAATTGCTAATGGCTCAAAGTCTCTCTGCAATCTGAGCTTATCTAATTGAAATGGAACGATAAGATCATCTTGATTAATAGTCTGGTTATTTCAGCAAGCACACGGCGTGTCTTCTGATCTTGAAATTTTAGCTCGTGTTGCAATAAATCAAGTGAATTAACGAAAATAATTGTACCGAAGCACACGTATCCAAATATGATTGCCACACAAAAAGCTAGTACTTCCGACACAAAGGATGAAGGAACCATTGTAAGCTTATATTAACACTTGGCACCTTACTTACTTGGAAATTAAGCTTGACTCTCAGTATGATTACTACGGAAAACGGTTCTTAACATGCTCTTCTGATGGTAACGGGCCACTTTCCTTCTTAAATTGAAAAATTCCCAGGCACGCTTCAAGTTTTCGATGTTTCAAAAGGAGATGTTGCCAAGGACGACGTCGTTCCCAAGGTTTGGAGCCGACAAGCGTATTTTTTCCTGCTCTTCTGTGAAGTATCTCTGAAATTTTGCGGATTTAGTCATAGTGGACCTGTCTGGCGAGTTGCTTGGGCACATCCAAAGCATGGAAGCGTCTTCGCATCATGCAGCTTTGATAAAAAGGTAGTTTGTTAATTCCATAACTGCTGGATTTTCCAATTCGAAAAAGGTGATCATTTGGAAGGAGGTCAGAACAAACGAATGGCAAGAAGCAGCCACCTTTGAGCATCAAGCTTCGGTAAATTCCATCGCTTGGGCTCCTTGGGAGTGCGGATTAAAATTGATTGCGGGGTGTGCTGATGGGTTTGTGTCTTTACTTTCCAGAAAGGGTACTTTCATCATTGTTGTTGTTGGGCAGTAAGAGATCACAATATTAATAGGAGAAGAAGGGTGGGAAAGACCATTCAAATTTAAAACACATGATCAAGGAGTCAATTCAGTGTCGTGGGCACCGATCACCAATGCAGATGACCTGGCTGGAGAAGCAAGCATGGATAAATATACACACCTGCCCTTGCTCGCCACTGGAAGCTGCGATAAAACAGTAAAAATATGGAAACATGATCCAAGTATTAGCAGCATTGTTTTCTTTTAATTGACATTGATATGTCTAAAAAATAGCCGACCCGAATCTATTTGTTGAGCTTGATACTTTGAAAAATCATAATGACTGGGTCAGAGACGTTGCGTTTTGTCCAAGTATTGGAGCGCCCTATGATATTCTCGTCAGTTGTTCGGATGTAACTCAGAATATTTTGTTGGAGAATTATATAATGGACGTTTGGGGCTAGGATCAACAATTGATTTTTTATAGAAACAGTGGACCTGATACCTACGATTTTAAAGCAGTTGAAATCAAAAAGCTTGAAGGGTTAGGATGCAAGCTTAGTTGGGCTTCGGGAGGAAACTTACTCGCAGTGACCACTGTATTGGAAGACTCTGAAACCAATGTTGAGATTTACAGAGTAACAACAAACAATTTTTTACAGCAATTAACTAAATGGATTTTTCAAACAGGAGAACGATCAAGGAGACTGGGAGAAAGTTACCAAGATAAAAGACGATGCTTTGATGACGACAAATTAAACTGAGCAAAAATAAATATTTTTTTGAGAGATTCTGAAGAACAGAAGAGCTCTCATATATTATTGAACAATCACATTCGCACCTTGATCATCGTCGTACTGCTGTGATTTATTGTATTAAGTTGTAACTCCTCAATAGCAATTTCTTTAAGAATCAATGCTGATTAATTCACTCAAAATAAAAGTAAGAAAAGTAAAATTTTTTTCCTTCTCTCGAATCTTGATGTTAATCGCAGTTGGCTTGCTGTAAGTTGTTGAGCCATGTCTTCTCGCGACAACATCTTGTTAAACGTGTTCATAAAAAAAGCCATTAATGAATTTGATGTTTATGATAGAATTATAGAATTTAATATCACACACACATATTGATGAAAAAATAACAAATAACATGTGTTTCAAACAATTCCATGAATGAGAATCAATATTTCTTAACATGTAACCATCGATACCCACTTTGATAACAATGAGATCTTTCTGATGCAGAAAGAATTATAATCAATTTATCTATGATCTATGGGCTTTTCTCATCTCTTTGAATTCTTCAATCGCGATAGGAACTACAGCAATTCCAGAAATAAAGCACAAACCTATAAGAGCAATAAGTTGAGCAAATTAAAGGAACGAAACCTGTTGCGAGCCAAAATATCGAGTTTGATGTTGTGGAAAGTCCCAAACCGACTAACCCAGCGAAAACCGAGCCAATTCCATCGATAGTACCTGGGATGGTTGCAGTCAGATTAGGGTGGCCTTTTGCGATCTCGCTCCTTCCCTATATTTCAATTAAGTCAAAAAACGAATCATGCATTTTCACTCACAAGATCCGCCGCTAATGCTCCTCCAGTATAGTTGTAAGGGACTCCTGAAAACAGCCCCGCGATGAACAAGAAGAAAAAGTAGAGCCAAAAATTGCCTTCCGGTAACAAGATCAGGACAATGAAAGCTGCGAAGCCGCTGAACGCGTAGAATGGAATCACAAACGCTCTAAATTCAAAGAAAATGAGAAAATGCTCGCAAATGAATTTCACTAACCTGGTTTTTAGATAGTCTGATAACGCCCCTGCAGTTATCGTGCCAATAAATTGGCCAATGGTACAACTAAGTTGCAACCATGGAACTTGCTGAAAGAGAGTCCAAAGAAGTTAGATTGAGACAACTAATAAGATATTACAGAGGTAGCATTAAAATGGGCGTAGGCAAGGTAGGTAGGGAGCCAAAACATCAGAGTGTAGTTGCAAGCTTTACCGCAAGAGTAAGTAATGATGTAAGCCACGAAACTTGACAAAATTTGTTCAAAAATTTTCAAAAAACAATAGTGATACTTCGGAATTTTCCAAGCAAGTGTGAAATGTGTCCACAGCTCTCCAAATTTAGCAGAAATGGCTCCTGGTGGCATTTTATTCGATTTCAAAGATTTCCTTGCGGGTTCTAGAGAGTCAGGGTCGACTCCTTCCTCATTAGCCGGGAGCATAGGTTCTTCATCTTCAATTTTCTCTGAAACATTATGTTTGATTAGAAACATTTTTTTCGCATGCCGTACCTTTTTCGAGTTTCGCTTCGACTGGGTCTGTGTATTCGAAACAGAAAACAAGTATGATACCAAGAATCAAAAAGCCGCTGCAAGCTAAAATCGGTCTTGTCTAGAATATTGGAGCTGCATAAGAACAGAAGCATAATCGTATTTAAAATACCCAACTCCAAGCTGCAGTGTCGTCATAGAGCCAACCAGCGAACTGTTGCCCAATCAAATCGCCAACACATTGATTTGACATCCAAAATCCCTGAAGAATCAAAGGAGTTAGGTTTGTAAACGCTTAGTTGTTACAAGGATCGTCTTTAGGTGAGGTCCTGCAAACCAAGCACCGAGGATGGCAATATGATTTGGAAGACCCTTACAATTGAGTAAAAATCTAACAACAAACAAATTCAATTACTGAAGACTCTCCCAAACCGTTGATTGCGAATGCAAAAACGATAAATACTTTGCTCATCTTTTGAAGCCACCCAGCGACTCCAATAGCCAAATACCCAAGAAATGCGACAAACATTCCAATGCAAAGTAAGTATCGCTTATTGAAGTAATCACCAAGGATACCGCAAATGAGCAGGCCGAATCCGTAAATTATCAGAAAAACCGTGTCGAGTGCGCCTAAAAATGTGTTGGACCAGCCCATGTCAGTGCCAACGTGAGGCTTGATCGAGCCCCAAGACGATCTTAATGCATGTAGTGATGCATAAGCCAGGTATGCTGCGAAAAAGACCCTCCATCTAAATCTCTTGCTTTTATTGTTCGCTACTACGTCCTCACCAAGGTTTATTTTCGCTTCTGCTGTCACGTTTTGATTCATCGTTGAAAATTAGATGGCTTCAGTTTCTGAGATTAACTATAGTAATGGATAATTAAACACAATCTCCCTTCTTTAAAACGGATATCACAAGAATCAATACGGATATCTAAAAAACAGAAACCAACAAAAAAACTAGCTTGTAAGGCAAGTCCCAAAAATCAAACAAAGCTGCTGGTGTGAGACTTAATCAACCCGAAGCAAAAAAAATTCTCGGCAGAGATAGAATGGCCATAAATTTCAGAAACAGACTAATATTTTCTTCGACGTGTTCAAAAGTTGGAGTGATGCTTAGATAGATTCGCTCTTGATTCGAAATGTATTGTTTGTAGAGCTGCTCTCGTGACAGCAGCTGAGAATGTGAAAAAAAATTTTTTTGCTTGTATCACTTTTTCTGCATTTCTCTAAGTCCTTCTTAAATGGAAAAAAATAATTGATTATATAATGGAAGGCTACGAGGCAGCGTTGTAACTTACTTAATAGAGCTTTTAATGGAAGATGAAGAGAAAAAAGATTGAGGCATATGATGCTTGTGTGCAGAAATTTGTATTTTATATACCATTGGTGTTGACTATTTCCTTTGTTTAGGCTATACTCTCACTAAAATGACCATGGGGATGCTTATTCCAAAAATTATTTCGAGTATAGAGTTTTTTCGGATCACAGAGTACCCCTCTGGGAAATAGAATTTTGAAATATTATCGAATCAAACCTTTTCAATCAATACTTATTCCTTCAAAACAAGAGAGAGACAGAGAGGTCTTATTTTATGCTATCATTGTGATAGCACTTTTTGCTGCGAATAGTACAATGGTGTTTATACTTTATTTTGTAACAGTATGATATTTAACTACTTTTCGCTTCAATTCTGGAGAGATCCATATACCCTAGTCACTTTGAATTATGCGTCTGTGCTACAAGCGTAATTTGTGTCTTCTACTTATCCGATTAATTTTTCATCATGGCATTATCGAAAACTGAAGCTCTGAAATTTTTTCTAACAAGGCAGTCTAGCTTTGTACAAAGAAGAGGTTAGCGTCAATTTTTTCGAACAGCAATTCCGATTTCATTCGAAGTTATTTTGAAGGTCTCAAAAAAGTACTCATATCTCCTAGCGCTTAGATAGATAATAATTTCAATTTTAAAAAAATTTGAAAGCTAAATAAATTCGATAAAGAATCGCTTGAATTTGGTTTTGACTGTATGAAGTCTATTTAGGGAAATACAGGTATTTCGGTATGTCTTAGCAGCAAATACTTCAAATTCGGAAATATCAAGGGTCAAGGGTAAGAAATTTGAATTATACAGTTTTGAACAGTTATAATTTCAAATTTTATAACAAGAATTTCTTAGGTAATGGTATAAGCGGCAAAGTTTCTTCTCTCTTAGAATAGTTCGAATGTCAAAGGTTGATGTAGCACGCAGTTTTCGATGGAAAGAAAGTAAAATGAAAGCAATCAACATTTTTAAACTTGCAAGTGTAAGTAGAAAAAAACAGGAATTGTTAATAATTCTCAATGGGCAGAACGAAGTCATAAAAACATTTCTAAAGAAATTAATTCTCAAACTTCAGATATCTTTAACAGAGCTACTATGATGGCATAGTAAATTCAAATTATTCAACGTTTGGCAAATACTATTTAAAATTACAAAATTTTGATGACGAATACTTTAAAGATGTAAATGCTTTCGGAAATAAAATACTCACTACAGTGTGATTTCACTTAAGCTACGATAGTGTAACAAAGTAGATTTGCAATTTCTAAAATGAAAAATGACCCAAAAAATCTATCTTGAACACCACTATCACTCGTCGATCGTTTTATGACACTCATTTCCTAATGTTTTCAAAGTTGATAAAAGGAGTAAAGCCGTCATCAATTCAGTCTCTTTAGACAGATCAAATTGACGATTTCAGCTAAATAAAAAATCCCCATATGAAACCGCAGCATACTTCAGCTAATCTCTTTGCTTCTCTTCTCCGTCAACCATCTAGCATACCCTTATGAACGACAGTTTGCTTTTTTCGATAATGTCAGATATATTCACCGATGTTTGGTAAATCTAACTTTATTAGTAGAACTCTAATACGATCAATTGCTTTGTGAATTGAGTGTACAATCAACTAATCTATAAATGGTTAGCGTCATTCATTTTGTTACAAGTCTCCTCAATCAAATTCAAGATGTTCTCTTCCGTTTGCTCTCTATATCATGGTATTATTAATCACTCTAATTCAAACTAACACCCTTACCTCGTTTCCTTCTCATTTTCAATCTCGCTTTTTATTCTGCTCACCACCTCTTTCATTGTATTGAAAATTGTCTGCTCACTCTCCTCTCTCATATCTTTTTCCGCTTGCACAATTTCCTTCAACTTCCCAAACTCTTCAACAGTTTTCTCCATGATACTCCTATCCGCTTCTTCTCTCTCATTCACTTCTTGCTTAATAGCCTCGTCCAGATTTGGCAAGTCTGTCTATATTTCATAAAGCAATAAATCCAAGTTTCATCCTAGTATTACTCCAAGCGTATTGTTTATAATATCAATGCTCTCAGCCCTCAGCTGAGTCTCTTTTAAAATATCATTCTTCAATACATTGAAGCGATCCTCAATGCCCTTCATAAGCTTAGCTTCATTTTCTTTTCTCGTCTAGACATGCTCTTATTAAATTCTATGTGGTTGTGAGGGGTACCTTGACTTCCTGTGAGATGAGATCTTGAAATTTGCTGTCAATCATTTGGAAGAGTTGCGTTTTCTTCACCAACTGAGCTTCGCGGTTTTTCCTTTCGGCTTCTACGAGCTGCAATATTCTTCCGACCTGGTGGAGTTTGAGCAGATAACGCTACGATAAATTACGTGGTCTTGGAGAGCTTGAGCTTTTCTGGCATTTTGGTCGACAGCGTCGTTCAGTCTGTCTTCTAATGCTTCACATCTGTTACTCAGAAAAGCGTGAGTGCTCTGTCTCTGGGTTTCTGGAACAAACTAATCGGTGTTGTAGTAAATATGGTGAGTTTTGTTGGAGAGTTACAGCAATCTCGCTGAGTCTTTCTTCGAGTTGGGTGATCCTTTGACGGTGAGGAGAAACTAAAGGAAATTAGCTGAATGTACGAGGGAGATTCATTTATTACGGTGTCTTGACATTTTTTTGGTCGAGTGTTCTTGTAAATAAAATTAATAGAGTCTGCGAATTTTAATAACTACCAAATGGCAAGTGGATTGGATCTGAAGTGGATCGACATGACGAGATAGAAAGCTGGTAGCTCTCGATTTGTATGCTTTTGAGGTGCCATCAGAGTATCAATGATGAGAAGATCCAAAAAAAATGGGGTGGTATTCATTGAAATTCCTTATGGAAATTTAGCTCATTTTAACTTTATTTCTGTGTATAAATTTATCTTTAGTACAACGAAGTTGGGGGATGCTAGGACGGAAATGAACTTTCCTGCTGCTGAACTCAAGAGATTATTCTAAGAGCAATGAATTTTAAAAGTATTAAACCTCTCCTGGATATACCTATCTAATTAAATTTCATTAATCATTTTATGGCGACTCTTCAAATTTTTTTTTTTCAATATGCAACAGCACTTGAAAGCAGCTGAGGCTGAGTGGTCTAATAACTCTCCTGATGACGTCACATACATCATGATCACAAAATATAGAAATCCCTATCAGAGTGCGTGCGTGACTCCTCAAAATTCAAATCGTGCCTTCGAAAAACTGTATTTCCTACTTAGTTAATGACTGATTCCATGTAAATCGTCACCTTTTGTAGCCATTGAAGAAGCGCATAACTAAGTAAACAGTTCTGAATCCCCCTCCCCTGTAATTTGATATCAATATCGTTCTTATCTGAAAATTTATTCCAGAACTCTGAAGAGATATTTAAATTATCTTAAATGAGTTTCAAAGCTGAGTTTTGATTCATCACGTTAACAGTAAAACAGATCCCAAAGCCTTACACTTTTTTCCATTGAAGCTCCTGAAGGAACACCAACTCAAGTGCTCTGAGAGCGTCATTTGGAAACAATTTCAGCTTTAAACAAAATTAGATCATCTAACATTCAAAAAAAATCGGCGCATTAGCGACTACACAGCTGACTCAGGCTAGCCTGCTCCTGCTTGATATAAATAATACCTCTTCGAGAAGACTGTTTTTGAGTTACTTTTTATACGCTTCGAGTGAAATAAAATAATCATGAACGCTCAACTAAATCAAAAATAATTAAAATCTATAATTTCCAGGAGTTTGCATAATTTTGCATCTATCCTATTATTTCAACTGAAAGGATACACATAATCATATCCTATGCAACCTAAGAAAACCTACATTTCTAAAGGTAATCAAGCTCCTGGCACATCCTAACCATTCATGCTACCAAATAAATAGCTTCCAAAATGTACGGGAAGCCAGATTCAGCTTGCTCTTCAGCAATCAGCTCGATCAAGCAAAATCCTAAATTCGCTCGACTTCTTATCTTCTCTATCAACACAATGACCAGTCTGGTTTGCCCACCTAACCCAAAACACCGAGATAATGCTCACTTTGTGTTTAATGGTTCGAAATTGCTCTCCATGCCATTTTTTAACAGCAATTTCTCCTTTAGAGAACGGCTATTTGCCTCTGATCGACGCTCTTAAGAACCACATCTCCAATGACACTGTCCTGAGTGTAAATCCTCCTCTTTTTTCAGTCTAAATGCACGATGCTAGGCTGCTACGAAATGTTTGATCGGTATCGTTGGCGAAGACAAGTTCCTCGATGAGGAAAAAGCAAAAAAGTTCGTTGAAGTAGGTCTCGTTGAGTGTCTCGTCAATGCCATTCAGCATCCAGCGGAGAAATCCTCTGGGACTATCAAGGTTAGTTTTCGCCATAATTCATCCATTGAGCTGGCCAACTACATCGCAGGTAATGATCCAACTGTTGGGATTGCTCGGCGTCAACGCTGCCAATATTCCCGCTATCGTGGAGAAAGGAGGAATGGACATCTGTTTCAACTTGGCGCAGAAAGAAGACACTAAGAAAGGTATCGTCAGACAGGCGATCATGACGATTGAGAAAATGTCAAGTAAACTGCTCAAAGGATTCATTAATTCTTATTCCCAAATGATCAGATAACCCAACGGGTCGTGCAGCGATCATCAAGGGTTCTGGAATAAAACACTTGATCGAGCTATTCAGCAAGAAGCCAAACGAAATGGCGATTATCTCTGGAGGACTAAGAACCATCAGTAACTTATCAAAGTCAAAAGACGGCATTGCGCTGATGAAAGGCGACAAGAACTTCATGTCCACTGTGGTCGATGTCCTCGAAAAACACCCAGATCAGAAGCAAATTATCAATGTAACTCTTTGTTTTATTTCCAGACCGCTCATTGGAGGTTAGTTGGCGTCTAATATGCTCGGAAAGGTCGCTACTGTCGAGGATTTGGATCAGGCTATCGTCGGCGTCAGAAGCGGAAAGACAGCCTCGATGGCGCTGCTCAGCAGTTTGGTGCTCGTCGATGAAATGATGGAGGAGGCCGTTAGAAAAGGAATCGTCGAGGATCTTATCGTTATTCTCCAAAAAAACTCTGAATCCAAAGAAACCACATCACCAGATAACTTCGCTGTCATTAAGAATTGCGTGACCGCATTAGGACGTATTGCCAATGTGGATTACAAGCAAGCACAAGTTATAGCCACTCAAGGCGGGTTGGAAGCAATAGCAAACGCTTGCGAGATTAAAGACCCGGAATTGCTTCGATCCTGTTCTGATTCACTGCAAAAGATCTGTTTGAATGAAGCTGCGGCTCAGGCGGCAATCAAAAACAAATGCATTCCAAAGCTAATGACATCTTTCAATGCATTTCCCAAAGACGAAAAGTTGAGCGAGTCAGTCGTGGGTTTCGTGAGTCAAATGTCAGCTGATCCAGTAGCTCGAGATCAGCTGGCTGAGAGCGGTTGCACTTCGGGTCTGGTTGCGAGAATGAAACAATTTTTCGAGAACCAAAAGCTCCAAGAGCAAGGATTAAAGGCTCTGCAACATATGTCCGGCAATAGAATTGCTGCCAAAGCTATCTTGGAGGCTGGTGCGGTCGACCACGTTGCTAAACTGAGCAGAGCGCGTCCTGAATGGAAGAAAGCGGGATTAAATGCCGTCACTATGATCAATAACCTCTCCAAGGACGAAGAGAACTTGCCAATGCTAAAAAAAGCCAATGCAACTGAGATCGTTGTTGATATTCTTTCAGGAAAGGCAGGGAAATCAGCGGCCGGAAAGATGGCCAACATTGCGACTGCCGAAGGCGGAGAGGGCGCAGAAGGCCAAGAGCCCGTAGAGCTACTAGATGATGATGTGGAGGACGAAGCTGCGGCTGCGAACGAACAAAATCTCTCGCTGAAACAGGAAGCAGAACTCAAAGAGGCGGCTGTAGCTATCCTTTCAAAGATCTCTGATCCTGGTGAGGTGAATAAGATCAAAGGCGCAGTCAGCGAGATGAGTAAAATCATCTCGAAGAAGAGTGATGAGGCTCAAATAGCGAATCTGGAATCGAAATTAAATACTGCTTCGTGCTTAGTGCTGCTTCCTGGAGCCGGCGAAGAGCTCTTGAAAGAAGATTTGCACGTAAGTGCAGGTGAACTGGCAAAGAGAGTGACAACTCTCCCTACGTGCGATGCGAAAACACCAATCCTCAACTCTCTTATCAAATTCTATGAGAACGCTGCCACGTTGAATACGCGAGAGGCAACGAAAGGTGCTTATGCCGAGAAGAAAATTGGCGCTGACACGCTCAATTTCTATTCGTCAGTCCTTGAGAAAGGCGATGAACCTATCCCAGCAGCCCTTACGATCAGAAGTATCACCAAGATTCTTGCTAATAAAGCGAACTATCCTGACTTCGAAAAGGTAACTCAGCAGTCTTGAGACTTTTTATTAATATAATAATATTCGAAGGATGGCTCGATTCTAGGCTGTGATAAGATCGGAGGAAAGCCTGTAATGGATAAAATCATCGAAGGCACTGTGAAAATGATGACGAAATTCCCTGACAATGAGGAAGTGCAGACCCGTGCACTTGAGCTTATCGAGAAAGCGATAGAGATGTCGCCTTCGAACGTGAACCTTATCCTCAAGCACGGAGGCACTCGGCAACTCATTGCGAAATTCGAGGCCCAAAACTTCACTTCGAAGAAAAGAGCCGCTCAATCCCTCCGTATTCTCAATCAACTCGCTGATACACCCGAAAGCCTTCAACTTCTATCAAATCAACGTAAATCTTTTGGATGTAATGCGTAGCTAACCCATTCATGATATATAGGTGCATTGCCCGCTATAATGGCATATGTTGCGAGTAACCGTAACGAAGCAGAAATCCAAAAGGAAGCCGCTCCAGTGATAGAAAAGCTCTCGAAAGTCCAGAACACAGAGACCGCAAACGCTTTTAAACAAGACATCAAGGCCGCGGTGGGAGCCATTAATACAATCCTCGCCGACGCAGAAAACCTCGAGAATAACATCGAGGCTATCGCCGATAATCTCGAATCAATAGCTGACTTTACGATGGTTGACCAAAACATTAAGGTTCTTGTCGAGGAAGGCGTACCAGCGCAACTCCTTAGCATGGTCAACTATGAATCGCAGCTTTCAGAGGAAGATCTCGCTGAAAAAGGGACACTGACAGCTCACGATCGAGTCATGACCTCTGGACTCTCAAGCTTGAAGAAATTGATGGCGAACCCAGATGTCAAAAAATCCGACCTGATTAAAGACCTTGTACAAGAAGAGCTCGTCGAGAGCGTTGCTGGTATTATTATCAACCGTCCCATGAACGAAGAGGCGATAACTCACGCCTTGGACGTGCTCAACCAACTCGTCTCTAATCCGGTGGTCAAAGCCGATGTGATCAAGAGGATCATCAAATCAAACTTAGGACCAGGTTTGGTGAATCTCATGGAGCAATACAAAGATAACCCAGTCTCTGTCGAAGTTAACAAATGCCTGATGACGATTTCGCAAGCATCGCCTGAAATCGCTTCGAAATTGGGACAAAAGGCGTTTATTAAGAATCTAATGAAGGAAACGAGAAACATATTAAAAGGCAGTGATGATAGCCAGGAATCGGCTCAGCTAGCGAAACAAAACCTTCAAACTCTTCAAACACTTGCAAAGGCATCAGAGAATCAAGAGAAACTGCTTGACGAAGGCGCCGTGGATATTGCTGTGGGTGTGTTGAGGAAGACAAACAACACTAAGAAGAGCAGCAGCATCTCTACCATACAGATCAATACCAGACACATGCCAGACAGTCGACTTGAAGATCCAAACCATGTATCTCCAGAGGAACTGACTGAAAAAGCTCTCAATGTGCTCAATCAGCTCCTGTCAACACCAGAATCAGTGGAGCAGAATGTCAGCAGTGACGATCTGATCGTCATTTTGAATTCGCTTGAGTCAACAGATGACAAACCAACACTCCTCACTGCTCTGAAGATCATAAAGAAAGCCACTGATATAACTGCAATTGCAGAATTCTTAAGCGAAAACGAAGCAGTAGATAAGGTGATGGGTGTGTTGAATAGATACCCATTAGACTCGGAAATCAAGCAAATCGCTGGAGAGGTCTTATCTAATCTCGGTGCTGGTCAAATGGTTGATCAAATGAGCGAGCAAGTGATCGATATCGCGGAATCTTTCGACGAAAACAATCCAGAATTAGTCGAGAGTCTCACCGGAGCGACGATTTACTTGAGTAATCTGCTGGCCACGGCTCCTGAGGAAGTAGCGCAGAGTCACTCTAACCTCATTAAGGCTGTCGAAAAAACCATCGGCAAGGCGGGGAAGGACCCACAGCTGCTTGTCGCACAGTGTCTCCTCGTTCAGAGGATCGCTCAGAGAGCCGACGAGAAAACTCAGGATGAATTGCGTAATTCTGACATTATTGGCGCGATTGCTGAAAAATTCCTTGGTGAAAATGCCAATGAGGTCATGTCGGTGGAGGCTGGACAAACCGTTGACATCGTGCTTGATACAATAACTGCGGTGACTGAAACAAAAGTAAATCGAGCCCGCCAGCTCGATATAGCTACAGGGCAAGTGGCGAAAGTGGTTTCTTTGAAAGATCAAGAAAAGTTCGGAAATAAATTCCTTGCTAATAATGGGAAAGCGATCGATACAATGCTGAAGATAATGGATCCAAAACCCGACCAGAACGGCCAGAATTACAATTCTGATACTGTTAAGAAGGCCATCCGCGCGTTTAATCAAATGAACAAGACTTCTGAACCTTTTGCGAAGGAAGTCTCGAGAAAGGGAGGGCTGAAGAATATGATTGATTTGTTCGAATCATTGGCTAATAAAGATAAAAATGCGCAAAAGTTCGCAAGAGACCCTAAAACTTTGAAACACTTGAAAGAAACTGCTGATTTCATGGCCGCGCAAGCTCGGGTAGGCGGCGAAAGCGCTACCAATGCGATGAAATCTGAGTTCGTGAGGACAAGCCTTGAGGTATTGAAGTATTTAGACGTGCAAGAAAACTCCACGCATCCTGAAAAAGCCCATAATAAGGAGCAGTTCGAGCTAGCTCAAGCGCAAACTGACGCTTTTCTTTCAATCACCGATTTGGTATCAGCCCTAGCTGAAAGCTCTGCCGATAAAGGACCCTTGATTGATGCGAGCACCACAAGCTCTCTTATCGAGCCATTGAAAAAATTAAATACTATTGAGCCAAGTCTATTAAATACTGAAGCTGAATTCCCTCAGAAAATTGATGCTACAATGAGGGCGCTGAAGAGTATCTCCAAGGACCCAGCTCTCGTTCGAAGTCTGTTTAGAGGCAAAGGACAGACAGACATCCTGCAGACATTGACTAACCTTTCTGCCGCTGTTTCCGAAATCGAAGCTCAGGTTGACGATGAGGAGCTTGGTAAAATGAAAGAGATCGTCGGCAGTGAAGCTGCTCTAGACAGAGCCATTGAGAGCACTCTGATGTTATTGGACGAGCTGACCAGGCAGCAGAAGTTTGCAAAAGAGCTTGATCTGTTGAACGGCGAATCACAAGCTTACCAGGATCTGCTGACGATAGCTGGTCAGAAGATGGACAATGCAATAGTTAGCGCCGAAGTGCTCAAAATATCTCATAATTCCCTCAAAACGACTCCTAAAGACAAAGTTCTTGAAAACAAAGAGATTTTAGAACCCGTAAGCGACTGTGCCCAGGCGATATCTGACCTCTACGCGAATATTCCATCAATTCAGACTATCGCTGAAGAGGTAAAGCAGATTGTGGCTGAAGGAGAAATCAAGAAGGCTCAAGCTGAGGAAAAGAAAGGTGGTGCTCTGGCAAAGGCAATGCTGCTCGCGAATGTGGTGCAGGCTCAAGTCGATCAGGCTGGACAATCCCCTACAGTGAAGCAAGCAGCCACCAAAGCCACCGCAGCTACAGTCAAGCCGAAGAAAGCTGCCGTGGATACAGCTTCCTTGAATAAATCCGAGCTACTTCCAACAACAGAAGTCATTTCAAAGCTAGGAGCAGAAGATGTCGCCGCTGCTGAAGCTCTCCAAAAACAAAGATGCGATGAGCTTATTATTAACCCTGCAGATGAACCAACCCTTGTGAATCTCAGTGAAATAGACCCGAGCTTAGACAAGGTGATTGAAGCTCAAGTTTTCGAAGTGGATAATTACCTCCATGATAAGGGCATCGCACGTCCACTGGCTGTACCTAAGGGCAGTAAAATAATTCCAGCAATGAACGGAAAGTGCGTGATTGAATCCGGCGGAAAGGCTTTGACGGACTCAGCAGGCAACTCTATAACTTTGCCAGCTGAAAGCAAGATTGTCGAGGTGAACCAAACTAACATTGTAGTTGGCCCTGGAGCGGAAGTCCTCAAGGGACAGTCTGGCAAACCGATTATTGTCCCAAAGAAATCCACAATTGTCATTAGAAACAACGGAGACCTCGCTGTCGTCGATGGTAATGGAAAGACTGTCCTTGGAGATTCTCAGCAAGAGCTCATCGTGCCACTAGGATCGAAGATTGTTCCTGTTGATGAACAAAACTGCGTTATAATTAACTGTCCTGCTAGTCTCATGACAGCAAGAACCGGAATCCCTATCAAAGCATCTAAAGGCAGCGTCTTGAAACTCCTCCCCACAGGCGGAAAACTACTCTTGGATAAGGACGGAAAGGAGCATCGAAATCCTGAAAATTCTGATGAACCTTTAATTCTGCCTATCTCGTCGAAGCTGGTCGAAGGCGTTGACGGTGAACTGTTCGTAGCGACAGGAGGAACTGATTTTTTACGAGACGAGGATGGTAAACCGGTAGTTGTCCCTGTGAATTCTCAGATCGTACAGAACAGCAAGGGCGCAAGGATCATCGTTACTCCTGACAAAAAAGTCGTGACAGATAGGGACAATGAACCCTATGTCCTCCCTCCAATCAGCAGAATCACTCAAGATACCAACCAAAGAGGACTCGTCTTGATTGAAAGCCCATCGCTTCTGGAATCAGCACCAGGTAAACCTATCGCTGTGCCTAAAAAGTCCCAACTCGCGTATCACTCAAGCGGGAACAAGGTGGTTCTAAGCCCTGAAGGAAAGCAAGTAAAGACTGAAGACGGCGTGCCACTTCTCGTCTCCGCGAACTCCAAAGTTATCTCAGGACTAGGAGACAAGGCTTACATAACGCAGCAAGGATACGACCTAGTGCGCAATTCTGAAGGAGAACCCGTGAAAGTCGACCAGCAATCCCAGGCCATTACAAACACGAGCGGAAAAACACTTTTGACGGATTCTCAAGGAAAAGCAATCTTAAACGATAGCGAGCTTCCTTATCAAGTAACAGAGCCATGCAAGGTGGTTTCGATCAGCAATGAACCAAAAGCATTATTCCTTACGAAATCGGCTGATGTTCTCACTAATGCTCAGGGTAGAGCAGTGCGAGTCCCTCAAGGCTCGCGAATTGTAACAGGCTCAAAGGGAGAGCAGACCGTCACTGATGGCTCTGGAGCTCCCATCATGGACGAGGAGCAAAATCCAATTATCGTCTCAGCGAATTCGCACATTGAGTACCTTCCTGATGAGGAAGGGGTTGTTTTATCTGAAGGCACCACAGTGCTTTCAGGAGCAGCAGCTGGTTACGCTGACGAGCCTTTGGTTATTCCCGTCGGTTACGATCTCCTTGAAGATGAAGAGGGAGACCTTGTGATTGTCAACCCTGAAGAAGGAGAGCTTCTGCCAAACGCTCAGGGAGGCAAGATAGCTGTGCCTCATGGATCGAAGATAATTCCGATTGACGAGGAGCAGAACATCGTGATCATTCCAAATCTCTTGCAGCAGAGAGCGCCTGGTGTTCAGTCAGCAGCACTGACTGCCAATGAATTACTGAGAGCCAATAAAGGAAAACCCATTGCTTTGAAAAAAGGCGCAAAGCTCGTAGAACTTGCAAATGGCTCCAAGAAAGTGGTGAACCAAAACGGCGAGGATATGCTCGGGTCTGATGGTCTACCCATTATTCTTCCCGAAGGATCTAAGATCGTTGTTAGTACTGACGATATTCCGATTGTAATCCCTGAAGGAACGGATATTCTTAGAGACCTTGATGGATCAGTAGTTCAAGTCAAGGATGGCGCAAATATCGTTACGGACTTGGAATGCAAGAGCTTTTTAGTCGAAGCTGATGGAAGAGCTGTTATAGCATCTGACGGAATGCCGATATCGCTACCTCCTGCATCCAAAATTGTTAAGGGCCAGTCAGGTAAAGCTAATATCGTCGTTGGGTTAAGCCCGGAAGTGTATCAAGTCAAGAACACTGCGATGACCGTACCAAAGAATTCGAAGGTCGTAAAGCTTGACAACGGTCGAGCCAATATCAAAGATCCATCCGGGCAGACTATCAAAGGCCCGGACGGTGAAGCCATGGAGTTCCCAGGAGGAATAAAAATTATCGAAGGACCTAATAACCGAGATTTAGTCGTTTTCCAAGGCACTGACATTATTTATAACGATGAAGAAAAACCTCTTGTAGTTGAAGAAGGAACCCAAATCCTGAGGGATGCCGAAGGAAACAATATATTGGTGACTCCAGCTGAAACTATCGTGACCAGCTCAGACGGAGAAACTCCAGTAGTGTTGCCTCCTGGCTGCAAGGTAATGAAAACCGACACTGGAGAAGTAGTTGTGTTATCTCTGACTGTGGATGTGGCCACAACAAAGAACGGAAAAGCTATTACAGTGCCACTGACTGCACATATCGTGAAGGGACAAAACGGAGGGCAATTAGTTGTTGACGCAGATGGCGCAGAAATCAAAGACGCTGACGGCTCTGATATTTTCCTCTCGAGTAACTCGAAACTGATTGAAATTCCTGAACACTGCCATGTAATCGCTTCGCAAGGTAGCGAACTCCTCCGAGGAACCGACCGCAAGCCGTTTTTCATCCCCAACAAAGCAGGTATTACGAACCACCCATTGAATGGGCTTCCTGTCGTCGTTGAAGAAGATGGAACGCCTGTCATGGCAGTTGACGGACAGCCGTTATTCGTGCCTGCCGGCTCAAAAATATTCACGCTTCCTGATCAAAAAAGTGTTTTATTGACTCTTGGAGAAATGCCATTACATGCAACGACAAAGAGCGTCAGCGCGTTGAAAGGCAAAGGAAACGCCTTGCTTACTCTCCCTGTTGGCAGCAAGATCATCACGGGAGCTGCAGGTGAGCAGAAAGTCGTCGATGAAAAAGACAATGAAATTAAAGATGATGATGGCAATCCACTGATCGTTGGACCTGGCTCCAAACTGCTTGAGGTGGACAACCAGGTTATCGTCGTCTCGGAAGGATGCAGGCTTCTAGCCGCTGAAGGAAAACCCGTCAAAGTTGCCAACTCATCTAGAATTCTCAAAAAGCAAAACGGCGTAGGTGTCGTATTGCTGCCAGATGGAAACCTTCTGCAAGATCCGGCTGACTCGACTCAGACGTTGTCACTTCCCGCAGAGTCCCAGATCTGTGAATTGCCTAACAGTAGCTTTTCAATCGTTTTGATGCCTGGTGTTGACGTGCTGAAATCCAAATCTGGTAAAGCGATTGTTGTGCCTAGCAACTCAACGATCGTGAAGGCTGAAACTGGCGAGCGGTTGGTAGTCGATGCGGAAGGGCAGCCAGTCAATTCTGACTCTGGAGAGCCAATCATTGTGAATCCAGCCACGAAAATCGTGGCTGTTGAACCCGATCTCGAAATCCTTGTATCCCACAACGCAGATCTACTTCGAGGAGTTGACCGCATGCCTTTGACATTTAAGCAGGGTACTATAGCGGTCCCAATCGGCAACGCCATGAAAATGATTGCAAATCCAGACGGCGAGCCGATTCTTCATAAGGATGAGCCTATTATCGTGCCAGACTCGTCTGAGCTGCTGAGTCTCCCCGATGATAGAGTCGTGGTGGTCACGCAAGGTCCGTTGGTCGTGGACCCTGCAAAGAACGCGAGTTTGATGAAAAAAACGGCTCTTATTCACAAACTCAAAGAAATAACGCAGTCGGATGGAGTTTCTGGAGTGAATGGGGGTGATTCCAGCAACCAAGGCAAAGAAGTCATTGAAGAAACGAAAGAGATTATTATGATTAAGCGCCAGGACGATGACAATGCGGAAGAAGAGAAAGGAGGAGAGGAAACACAACAAGAGGAAGTCCAACCAGAGGAGGAAGAGGAAGAGTTCAAGTTCGACGGTCCAATCGAATTGGATGAAGCAGCAGACACATTAGAAGAATTAACGTTAAAACTTCAAAACGGAGAAGCAAGCGCGAAAGAAGAGACAATAATTGAAAAAATCATTGAGGAAATCGACAAGTCTGCTGAAAATGAGGACGCTGCCACGAAGGTCATGCAATATGGTATGATGAACTCAGCTGTAACCCTTCTGGGCTCGAAAAAGGCTAGCCCTGCCGTAAAAATGGGCTGTATCTCAGTTATTAAGAAAATCGCCGATAATCCAAACACCCAAGATAAGCTTATCAACGATGATAACGCTATGGATATGATATGGGACTGCCTGAAAGAGAAAGGCGATGATAGAGACAGCGCTATGAGAAACAAGGTGCATTTATTGGCAGCCCTTGGAGTAGTTAATGGCATCTGCGGAAACGATAAAGCCTCAGAGAAGTTCAAAAAGAGAGGAGGTATTGGCGACTGTATCGATTTGATGAATGAGTACGAAGATGATGACCAGATGATGATGTGTCTAAACTCGGTGCTGTCGAAGATGGTCAACAATAACCAAGACATTAATGACTTCGCCAAAGCCGGCGGTGCCGCAGCTATCGTCAAAAGCCTAGAAAAATGTGAAAACGACCTTGAAATGCTTATTGCGCTGACAGAGTTAGTTGGAAGAACAGGCCAAAGTCCTCAAATGCAAAAGCAGTACGCTGAAAGAGGGGTTTTCGAAACGATTTTCAGAGGAAGTGCAAAGTATCCAGACGTCTTGAGACTTAATACGAATATCTGCTTTGCTTTCTCCAGTTTGGTGTTGAATAATCCAGAGAACGGTGCGAAGGTCGTGAAGAGTAACACCATTCAGCACATGAGAAAGGAAGCTGAGAAAAACATCAAAGAAGGGAAGTTCATGGAGCATCTATCCACGATGTGTAACAGCTTGGCTTTCAAGAACCCTGAAAATAGAAAAACGCTGTTTTCGCTTGGAATACACGTAACGTTGACCAAAATATTAAAGGAATTCGCACAAAATTATGACAAAAATGTGATCAAGCAATGCCTTAAGTAATGAAGTAGATCTTGATAATTTTTGCTCATTATTCTAATTAGGGCTGTGGGTAATCTTGCTTTGCACGCTCCGTGTGCTGGTGGTTTCGTCCAGGAAGACTTCACTCCTCCTATATGCGACTTTTTACATCGTCATACTCAGGACAGTGATATTGTTAAACTTGCTTTGGCTGTGGTTGGTAATCTGGCTATTGAAGATATCGATGGATCAGTGAATAAAATGATCGATCAAGGAATCGTTGAAACTATATTAGAGTAATTAATTAATGAATGTTTTTGCTGGAATTGAAACTGATTTCGTTTTGTAGATGCTGCCAAGCTCACGAACTAAACACTGATTTATTGATCAACGCGATAGAATCTCTCGGAAACCTTGTGAAGACCAAAGAAATCGCGATTAGAGTCACTGAGAAACACGCAATGGAGCAAGTTTTACAAGTCATTAAGTCTCAAGATTTTTCAATAGTAAACTTATCTTCTGCTCAACATCTAAACCTCCACCTAAGGGTTTGATGGAAAAATGCACGACCGTATTGTCAGATCTAGTGAGCGCTCCAGAAAACGCTGAAAAATTCGTTGAAATTAAAGGACATGAAATGATCAATCAGATCATCTCGTCCCAAAAGGACGAAAATGAGATCATATTCTCAAGCTTTAAAATCCTATCCCGCATTTCCTCGGAGAAAAACCGATGCAAAATTGTCGTCGCCTCCGGCATCTTAGATACGATCCTATCAGCATTCGAAGCCTCTTCTTGGGAGTAAGCATACCATTCAAAGCCACTGGCTCATTCATTTCACTAATAGCATGGACTGTATAAGAGAAATGATGAGTGTTATCAGCAAACTGAGTCAAATTGAAGAAGGAGCTAACTTTATCTGCGAGAAGGGAATTTCTCTGATATTAGAAACTGTTAAGAAAAATCTGGAGGAAGAAAAGCTCTGCTATTACACAGGAGTAAGCTAAATACGATATATCCAACTTACTAAATGAATTTTGCTTCTTAGGTCCTCTTGGTCTATCTGCTTAACCTCCAAAGCAGCGTGGACGCTGTAATTCGAGATAAAGGTATTGAAATATTGAATGACCTCGTAAGCACGTATCCCACTGAAGAGAAGATCGTCCTCAACGTAAATTGTAACCTCATAGAGCAGCTTCTTAATGATATTGCAGGGATTTAGAGGTTTATCCTCGATCGCGCTTCATAGCGAGGAGCACCGTCAGCTCCTTCTTCAGAATACCTGCGATAAAGTTGTGAAAAGGGCGATGGATGACTTCGGAAACGAGGGCAATACAAAAATTAAAACTGAGGGAGACATCACCTATCACAATATCATCACTCCGCATAAATCAACCCTCCCAGAAGAGGTCAACATCAACATTGGCAAGAAGGATTCTGGTCCGTTAGTTACAAAGGAGATTAAAAACTTCCTCACGTCCGGAAAGATCATTAAACTATATAAGAAGGATGGAACTTGCAAAGAGATGCATATGTTCCTTTCAAACGATCTGAAGGAGATTATCGCGAAAAAGATCAGAGGAAACGAAATCAAGCCTCAGTGGAGAATTGCAGTGCATCAAATCAAAACGATGACTCTGGGTTATGATGATAAATCTGGTTTTGCTAAAGCTGGTGGCATGTTCAAGAAAAGTAACGCTCTTCTAATGTAGTTATGGTTTTAATGACCTTTCAATGAATAGAACCTGATCCAAAGACTTGCCTATCGATTATTGGCCCAATGGAGTCTGAGGGTCTTAGAGCTTTATATGTACAAGCGAACAACGAGATGGACTGCAAAAAATGGTACGATGCATTGAGCAGAGTGTTGCAAGAGTTCAGACAACAATTCGGAAAGAACAAGGTCTAGTTGATGGAGGCGAGGATTGTTTCGTACAACATACAATTACTGTTTTCAAATACCGCTCTATATGATTAATTCTGTAATTCCTAACTTGAACTTAAGGATACCAAATGACACTTAAAACTTTACATTGATAAATGGCAATATTTTCAAAAAGTTTAGGGCATGGGATTCGCTTGGATTTGTCGGTGACCAGGGTAGAAATTAAAGGTGTTTCATTTTGTTAAGAGCAATAAGCGATATAAAGAATTCATAGATTCTGTCCTCTAATTCAAAGGCAAATAAAATGGATTTTGCATTACAATAATATAAAATAAATGCATGCAAGGAGTGCTATATTGGCTCAGTAATCAGCTTTGTGGAAGGTTTTGAGGGCATGTACGACACGAGCAGGCTTGAAGCTTTCTTTGATATCAGGCTCGTTAAGAATGAGGATGATAAGGATCGCAATCTAAGGAGAAATGATAAGAGTGAGGAGAAATAGGAGAAGGGTATACTTTAAGAGCGAAATTGATGCTGCTGAGCGAGATAACGAGAGTGTGAATGCCGTTCTCCCAATATCCTTGAACAAATGCTTCGCTGTCCCAGAAGGGTCCCCAGTATAGCAACCAAATGAGATCAGTAAGAAGGGTAAACGCGATGAGCCAGCCGATCACGAGTTTTTGACTCTGGAAGGGAATTTTGAGTCATTAGAGAGAGAACAAAAAAGGAAATGTACTTTCTGCAATCCCCATGCCATATAAGCGAAAACAAAGAGCGGGAGGTTGTAATCTGCTCTTGAAAAACTGGTAAAAGCGGCAATAACCGCAGATACCAAAAACAAGTTTCTTGTCCAAAGTCCTGTGTTAACCATTTGACTTGAAAGTTGTTGTTCTTGTACGAAGAAAAATTTGAATAATTAGTTAAAATTGAAATTAATTGGCCTTTTAAGGTAACTGAAAAATGAAAAATTGTTTGAGAATCTTTTATTCAAACCCCGTATTTTCAAACTGAATGTTTAGAATATATTAGGAAAAGCAACGAATTGCTTCAAAATATTGAAAGAAGGCAAAGTTATGCTATGGCCTTAAAATCGGAATTCTAAAGCTTAATATTTATGAATATCGATTAAGAATTACTTCTGCTGCTTGCATAAATCATGAACGAACAGTAAGTCAGCAAGTGCTTTGACAACTCTAAACAACCCAAGCTCAAAGCTTGTTTGGAAATTCATCGGTATGAATTGTAGATCATCAAACAATTAATCGACTGCTAACTACCTTTTCACCATGATAAATCGCTCTGGAAAACCGGTCCTCAAATCTCGAAAATCAAGTCACTGCAATTTTTTCAAGGTTTTTCACATTAGATAAATAATTTTCGATATGAGTTTCTTTTGTAGTTTAAGACTGCTGGATTAAAATTTTTAGGGCGATATAAAATATATTAGCCCGCTCATAAGGAAATTATTACGCCAAAAAGCAAGCTTATTCTGGAAGTTAAATCGAAAGATATCATCTTAACCGCCATCAGGAGAATTTCCCAAGAAAAATTTCTGAGCGCTAAGGTTTGCTAACTGAAAAAATAAACTTTAATTTTTGATCTGAGGTCTGAGAAATCTGTGAATTAACCTTCTCTATTAAAATAAGAGATGATCTGAGATTAATTTCGAGACGTGGATAAAACAACTAGGTTAAAATTGTAGGTTGATTCACATTAAAGCTTTAAATATGTTGATCAAACAAAAGGAAACAGTTGAGTTCAACCCCTACGAGCCTTCCAGTATCATCGCCCTGCTCAAAGCAAGAGAAGACGACAATATTTTCATTATCGATTTTTACCACCACCCTCGCAACACGGCTGTAAGAACCAATTACGAGTCAATTTTAAGAATCCGCGACCTGCTTACAACCCGAGAACAGGTCCGACGAATAAAAGAGGAAAGAATCCTGTCTCAGGCTGGACACTATACAGCCCAGAACGAAGATGCAACTAAGTATCACTCCAATATCGTCTAAAAATAAGAGATTTTCATTAGATTCATCGCGATGTTCTGTGAACGAGTTATTCAAATGACTGAGTTATTGAAGAAAAAGTGCGATGATCCGACCTTAAAAAAAGAAACCCAAGAAATCTTTAATAGCTATGTGAGTGTCCAAGAAGCCGTTAAATCAGTTGGAGTGAATCGCCCGCTTCGGTTGTCTTCAATCCTTAGCTCCTTCGTCAAAGCGTCTCAGTTTAGACATCAAACGAACTTAGAGAAACTCTCTCAATTGCAAAAGAAAGTCACACCTTCAACAAAACATATTTCGAATTTAAGTATTACAAGCGGATTCGATTCTTTCAAGCTTCATGCGAGAAAAGGAGCGTCACATAGCCCATGCGTAGGCAAAAAGAAAGAAATCATCCGGAGTAGTAGCAAACCGAGTTTGGTGGTTAAGCCTGATGAGCAAAGTACAGCAAATCCTGAGGACTTTGAAAGCGATTTGAACTCCGTCAATAAACTTACTAGTCCGAGTTTGAAAGCTCGTCGACTGACTAAACCCGAAATTTTTAATTCTATTTCTAATCTTTTACTTGTTCCAAAGCTGAAAACTGAGATGGAGGTTACCCCGAAAGACACAAGTATGGAGGAAGGCACGATTCAATTTGATGAAAACGATGCAGTCGAGCTTAATAAAACGATGAACTTGTTCGATCAGCCCTCTGGAGAAAAACCACTAAAAGCTACGACAGAATGTACAGAAGCTTTTTCACCGGATAGGAAAGAAAAGTCACAATTTTTCAATGGAGACAAAGCTGGCGAACAGTGTCTAACGATTGGTGAATCACAGAGACTAAGAACATCAGCCTCGGTGAGCGCAATTGTTCCAATGAAAGATAATCTGAGGCGAGTACGCAGCAAGCTGTCTGTAGATATTATACCCAATAGAAAGTTCAGAAGTTCTCAATGTACTCCCATCAATAGCAGAAGCATTACTCCAGTGAAGCAATCCATAGCGGAGTTTCCTTCACCAGCACGTTTGTTAAAACTTTCAAGCCTGCTACAGCTGGAAAAGAAACCTGCACTTACGTCAGAAAAACCTGAAGTGAAGAAGAATTTCATGAAGAAAATATTTGAGGAACTGCTCGAGAGCAACTCCTCAATTCAAAGAAGCAGAAACTCATACTATCAGGCATATAACACTAAGTTTCCAAGTAAGGTGATAAATGCAAAGGGCTCTCGTCAAAGCGATTTTGGTGTAGACTCTATAAACGGGCTCGAAAAGAAACCTCTCTTGGCCGTCGGCCAAAAGTCATTTGAAGGCACTAAAGCAAGTGAAGCATATAAGAAAGACATTAACCAAGGGCCTATACTGGCAAATTCAATGGGCTTTGCGAGATCAAGACCTTCTGCTTTACAAATTAAGGTGTCAAATAAGTGTCAAGAGCTCAACATTCCGCAGACAAACAGCGCAACCATCCAGTACAGCAGCATATCTCAACCGGCATCTCCTGCAGAATTCAGATCGATCCGAAGTAAACAGGTTTTAAGGAAATTAAATGAAGTTCCGAAAGTTTCTGAGAAAAACTTTCGGTTTTCTGGAGTGAGAGTAAGACCTGTTATCGTAAACTTAGACGTGAGCAGCATCCATTTTCCCGATCAAATAAGAAGTACTAAACAGCAGGATCAGTCCATGGAGGGAGTACCAGCTCAAAACGTCTCAACTTTGATCTCAGAGTCGATAAGTCGATTGTTTCCTTCTCAATTACAAAAGGCGCCTCAGGAATTCCTTTCGACGAAAAATCAGAGTCATGAAACAAAGTATACAGCAGAGGAGATGAATATATCCGGACCACATCGTTCGATCCTTAGACCTCCTCAGATAACTGCCAGCAAACAGCTCAAGATCTTTGACACTTTCTCGAAGATGAACCAAAGAGCTCAACGAGCCCCGATGCTCAGCCGACGAACGACAACAGCAAATTTAAAGGAATTATATTAATTTGGTTCTTTTTACACGGTTCTATATAATCAGTCTTTTCAAGACTCGGTATATGTTAATTGAGCCAAGATAAGAGTCAGCAGAAAACTATAACCAATTTTGTTAAAATGTTTATCATGATGATGAAATAAATAATTTCACGCCTTTCTTAACGAATTACTATTCTTCTTCAACATCGTCCTGGAGATTACAGCTTCTTAAATTAATTCACCGAGTGACATTGGAGAATATTTTAGTAAGTTTTATGACTTTTAATAACATAAGTATTAATGTTTTCGCCCTAACTGATACTTTAATTTCAGTTCAAATTACGAATAAAACCAAATTAACATATCACATGGAGAAATGAAAGCTGCAAAACCTCATTCCACAAAGCAGCATGGGTATAATCAATCAAATCGCTGTATTTTATTCATCTACATAGGATCAGAAACGCCGGTCCCCCTATAAAACCTACTCTGCTCACTAAGCTAAATAATTGCAAAACAGACGAGATTTGCACTCTCACAAAGAAACTGACTCTAGTTGATAAGCCGAAAAGCACAAAAGGAAGTGGAAGCAAATACCATGGGCATTCTCCCATCAATTCAAATCACTTCTCAAAGAGACTTACGATAGAATCTACAAGCAGTGCAACCAAAGTTTTAAGATCAGGTAGTAAAGACGCCTTCAGTCGGCAAAGCAGCGCATCCAAAAGCAAGTGCAAAGTCAATCTTTTCCTTAACATGGAACTTGGGCACGAGGACGCTCGAGTCACCCTGCCTATCTCTAAGCTGACCACTCCTTCCCATAAAGAAATATTTAATCAGACCATTCGAAACGATGAAAAACCAGCACTCGCAGACTCTGCACAGAAAGAGCATCAAAACGATACTCCGAGATGTCACAGCATTGATGAGCATCAAAATGACCCGTCGTCAGCGCAGAAAATACCGAGCAGTCCTATCGGCAAGAAATTAGCAAGTCCATTTCGTTTTTACGTTGACACTGCAAGTCAACTGCCTAGCAATAGCGATTTTGCAACAATGGTTTCAATTCAATCCCCATTAGGGACAGAAACAAATCAACCGGATATCCCCAAAAAGAGACACGAAAGACGGATAGAAACTGTCGGGGGTAAGCCCGCAACGCTCACACATCATAAAGCAGAACAACGCCATACAACAACCGCATCGCTGAAGTCAGTTAATACGTCGTTAAGTCTATCGAATATGACTCAAAGCAAGGCGACGAGCCCTAAAAATTTCAAGCAGATTTATGGATTGATCTCACCGACTAATAGACTCTTGAAGCAGAAAACCGCGCAGCCTGGTCCAACAAACAATAACTTAAGGATGACTTCAACTCACAACGCGAGCCAAGCCAGGAAAAATAAATCATTTGATCAGTTCCCGAATGCTGTAACGATTAAAAGATACGTAACTCCGCTTCAACAACAGCAAATGCCCTTGCAAGAGAAGATTTTTAATATACTGTTAAGCAACGGGCTGTCCCCTACCACGAGAGAGCAAACGTCTTTCTTGGAAACGACTAATTTTGAGAAAGCTAGTTCGATCAGCTTGCTTAGGCATGTGCGTTCTGTCGACAATCGGTTTGAAGAGACAGCGACGAATCCGCTTGAGCAGCATAGACTGACACATGAACGAGTTGCGACTTGCGAGAATTTGACTTCATTCCAGGCTCAAAACGTCGATTTGCTCAACTTAACAGCTGGAAGCCTCGAAAAGGAAAACCGTGAAACGTTGAAGAAGCCTCAGCTGAAATCTGAAGCAACTCTATCAACTCGGAGCACCAGCAATTTGAGAGAGACTAGAAAACCTCTCCAATTTATTAAAAATTTCTTTTTGTCAAGCAAGTACAAATATGAAAAATGCCAATGCGATGCTGAAAATCTCGAGGATGTTGCAAATCCAACCTGCAGAAGAGCCGAGAAATGGCTCTTAGCTAAATACCAGCCCTCCGAGCTGGAATACCTTAAAAGCGTATATGACGAGATATTAAAAGACGAAAACCTCGACGAAGACTGCGTAAAACAAATCGAGAAGGATCTACAGAGGACGTTTCCAGATAACCCATATTTTTCGAAAGAAGGAGAAGGGTAAATAGGCCTGGTTTTCTTTATTTAACTCTTATGTCGCAGGCTACCGATCCTTGAGCGTGTGTTGAATGTGTTTGCAAAATATGATCCTGCGGTTGGGTATGTTCAAGGCATGAATTTCCTGGCGGCTGCTTTACTAATGCACTCGGAGGAATATATCGCATTTTGGCTGCTTGCGCTCCTGTTCGAGAAGTTAGAGATGAGGGACGTGTTCTTACCAGGTAAGATCTTGATAGTTTTTATTTTGAACTGACTGAATATCGGCTTCAGAGCTGCCAGGACTTTCAAAGCACTCGAAAATAATCGATATTCTGCTGTCGATTCATTATCCTGATCTCTATGAGAAATTCCAGGAGATAGATATAAAAGTTGGTGTGTATTGCTCTGAATGGATTCTTTCACTCTTTACTACTGTGATTCCTCCCAGTATCATGGTAATACTGGCTATCAGCATTTGCTCAATGATTTTGTTGTTACTAGGGAATGTTCTTTGATAAGCTTTTTGATCAAGGGTGGCCATTTTTCTATAAAATTGCACTTGCGATTTTGTCGAAATTGCGTAGCAAAATCCTCAAAGAGAACGACTTTTCAGCAGTAATCTCGCTACTCAAGAGTCAAAGTCAATCAGCTCGGAAGCCTGAAGCGAAGAGTTTTCGATTAAATTGGATCGAGATCTTCAACGATGCTGTGTCAATGGAAATTGACTCGAAATTTGTTCATACTCTACAAACTAATTTTGATTTAGATAATAAAGAATTCCGTGCTTCATTCATGGAGACTATTCAAATAGCTGTGTAATTTTTGGATAGAGCGAATTAGATTTGAATTGTTAACAAATTTTAAATTTTCCTGTGAATGTGTTCTCCTAATTTTTGAATGATAGAGCCATTTCTGCCCGAAAACCTTCTGTCAATCTGTCAATCTGTCAATCTGGAATGTCACAGGTACTTGACTTGTGAACAAAAAATGGAAAGTGAGAATAATTAACAAAAGAGGCAAAGTCTTAATACATAGAAATAGTCTGCTATACCAAGATAAATGCATTCGATCACGCAGTATTACTATTAATTTGTGTTCAAGGGAGCTGCAAGGTTAAGTCTCTTAGTCTCATTTGCTTTAGGATTTCAAAGGAAAATAGTTTGATTAATAACAGACATTATTAGTATTTCATCGAGTCTATTACCTCTTTTGGAATGAAACTTAAAACAATATATTTAGGCTAATATATTATATATAAACAAAAGATATTTCTGTAGCAAAGTTATGATTTGGTTTTTTCAATACCAATACTAGTCTTTCAATTTAGATTGGATTTTACCGTGTAAAGTTCATTAGATTTTTTTTTGTTATTAGTTTGAAAGAATCAATTTTCATGGATTTACGATATTACCCATACTAGGCTTTGGTTACATAGCATCGAACTGCTCATATTTACATTATAAATGAGGAAAATGAGTCTGATGTGAATCTTCATAGCATTCAATGGTTTGTTTGTTTTTTTTCAATAATATTTTGATTTAATAAAAATTATATCCTAACAATTCATTATTTGTTGTGATGATTGTGAAAATAGTAGGTTATGGAAAAAGTAAAGCTTCAACTGGGAATTATATTTTTCAGAAATTTTCCAGTTTACCTTTTGCAACCTAGATCAAAGAATTTGTAGCTTTTCCGATCGATTACAAAAAAACTATTTAGTAAGGATCCATTGAGCGATCTCTTAGAGTGAGGTTAGTTTTTAATAATTCCTGAAATTTTTCGATGATACGATGCTAAGCGTGTTATTTACATACTTATTAAAACGGTTCTCATGATTGGAAAAATCCCAACTTTTCGCAAGAGAGGTCTTGGTTAAAGAAATTATTTAATTGAGCTGATTCACATGAAAGTCTTCTCCATGCTTCATCCGAATCTGTCTAAAATGTATTATACTCGGAGGATCTTACTGTCTTTTTGGACAATTTACAAGGGACTTGTAAAAATAGAGCTTTCAAGTCTCATCCAATTTCAAATATACAACTATATCGCATCTACAATGAAAGAGTACCCCAATACTATTATCATATTTCGCACTATGTTAAGATGAGTGACATCTTTTACTTCCGAACTACCACTCAAAAGCTTTTCTTTCTTCCTACACTCATTGTGTATATTTAGTATGAGTTTTGATTTGCAAAATTAATTCCTCAAGAAGTTTATTAATCGTCCAATTTATCTTTCCAATACTATTACACGTTAATTGTAAGAGTTTTCACAGATTTATTTTCTGATTTTCATGAGAAGGACAAGTGGTATTTTTCTTCATATACCCATACTCTATTTTTTTGTTTGACAGGCATTATTAAAATTTCTCAGATTCCCATACTCAAAGAGGCAGATTTAAATATGCTAATACATTTTCAGTTTCAGTCGGAATTCAATTTTTACCAAAAATTTAATTTTTTATTAAGACAAAATTCATTTTTGCATGTCTCATCGAAAAATGAATATATTGACTACAAATTCAAATTATGCAAGTTATTATCTTTTTAGATATTATCAATTAAGTCCATATTGAGGTCTGCGATGAATAATAAAAGCTCTTTCGACTTCAAATAAATTCCTCACATGTAAATATTATTTCATTTGCTTCTTGTCAGTTTCTCGTCTTATTTTTCGAGTTTCCCAGAGCACGTTCAACAGTCAAAAATTGAACAACAAGAGAATCTTAAAAGATTTTTTAATGCCTCGACAAAATTTTGAAGCGAATATGGTTATTGTTCGAAGCTAACTACGAGCTTAATTTAGTTCTCAACACATTTGATGTGAAATAATTTGAAATATTGTTCTCCAAAGGAAAGAGAATTAATTGTAGAAACGTTTATTAAGGTTACTCAACAAGGGTTATGTGTCTTTAATGAACATGATAAGCATCCCATTTGAGTCTTTCGTTTCATTTATTTTCTCATTTTTCGTACTTAATTAATATTTTAACCGTCCCCGAACCACCGATACTACTTTATATATTGAGGTCATTTTCACTTACTCATTTTACGATGTTGCTCATATTCATCTTAACAATTTAGAATTTGGTAGAAATTATAACAAAAATCGATTTCTTAATATATTAAAAAATATAAATTACTTTAAAGCTGGGTATTAGTAATTATATACTATTCAACATTTTCCTCAGAAATCTGCTTTTTACTTTGAAATATTTTTTTGTTCATCCCTAAAGTACTGGCAAAGTAACTTGGAAAGCTTCTATTTTACTTTCTTATAAATTCTTTAGTATATGTTGCCTTAATCATCGCGAGTTTGTCGATTTTGTTGGAGACTCCTCATGTAGCAGTGGAATATTCCAGAATCTAAGTATAGAAAATCAACTCACTTTTTTTGTATTGAAGAAAAGCCTGCCAAAGTATTGCAGCTTTTATCGGCATAGAATCCATTCAACAATGAATTGAATGCTTATTTGCGCCCTAAATTTTTCTTAAGGAAATTTTTTCAATGTCGAACTCAATATTTTGATATGGTTTATGAAAGTTCTCCAATATGATAGCTTGCCCAAACAGATACGTCATTACTAAAAACGTTCTTGGGCTTTTCGATAATAGACTTATTTCTGACCTCCTCGTTTTTGGTATTCAAGAAGAAGCGTTCTTAATTGATCGAATGAACAATCTTGTTTTCTGCCGTTTTAAATAACCCGAGAAAACAGCGTTTGATTAATGAGTAAAGAGCTGAATTCGCAAATTCTCTTCATTTGATTGCTAGCCTTACTACTCTAACGTTAGTCTCAAACTGCCCATTCAGCTTATTTCTTTACGTTTTCACCTCCTCATATTGCTTGATTCCTTTCCGAACTTCTAGACAGACAATTGCTTTTGCGAAATCTTAAGATTTTCAAGAAGACTCCCAAAGCCTCTAAAATTTCTTGAAATTTTGTGTTCTCATAACTTTCTCATTCAATCTGAAAACCACACTTTTTCCAAAGTCATTAGCCTCATAGCGGTAGAAAGTTCTCGAATGGAATCTGACATGATGGATCAGGTCATTAATTTATTTGATCCCAAATTGAATAAAGGCAGCATGAGAAAAATCTTAGTACTATTAAGACTACGTACATAACCAACAAGAGCAATCTCTTCTTCAAGATAAACCTGTAGTAGTACAAACTGGAAAAGAAAAAGCGTTAACCTCGCCTAAAACCATCAAGCAGGCAGCATAAATCTAAGTTTCAAGATCATTCCATTTGTATAAGGATAGTTATGAAAGCGTAGTTCACTATTCTCATCAAATTTTGCAACTCTGAAGGTTCTTGATTCACTGTTCTTAAAAGAATAGAAAAATTAATCCCACACGACCAGTACTTTAAATTTATTGTGTTAACTCATCATTAGGACAAGGGCCAGAGTGCTCTGATCTCACAGTTTACTGTTTTAAGCTTCTATACTCACAACTACAACAAAATTCTCCCCGCTGCAGAAGACACTGTCCATTGGCTTCGAGAGTTTTAAATACATTACGTTTTGGCTCTTAAAATTGCAACCGCGCTTGAAATTACCTTTGGAAACAATGTCTTTCTGAGCCATTTTGGAATCTTATTAGCGATCTGAGAGCAGTTCTGCATTTTTTCAGCCACATACTTCTCAACCTGAAAAATCAGAATTGTTCGCAAAAGAATCAAACCAGTTCTTACCAGTAAAATTCGTTAATTCTGCTAAGAATCTTTAGCTAAAATGGGCGAATTTTCCGCCTATAAAAGGGTCTCGGTCTCCGAGGATATAATCAATAAAACAACTCAACAAATCAACAACAACTCCCAAACACAACTTACCTTACCTATATCAAAATGGAAGCCTCAACTACTACTCTTGACCAAGTCTTCAAGAACTTCACCGGTGGTGCTCTCGAAATGGACAACAGACAATTCGCTAAATTGGCAAAAGACACTGGTATCCTTGACAAGAAGCTCACTTCTACCGATGTTGACCTTATATTCAATAAGGTCAAGGGAAACCCTTCGATTAGAAAAATCAAGTTCGCTCAATTTGAGGACGCAATCACTCATTTCGCGACCAAGAAAGGAGTGAAGACTGAGGTCGTCATTGACACTCTTGTGAAGAAGGGTGGTCCTTCCTTTTCGGGCACGAAGGCTGACTTCGTGAAATTCCACGATGACAAGAGCACCTACACCGGTGTTCACACTAAGGGTGGACCAACAACTGTTGACAACAAGCTTACTCTTTCAAGCTTGGCTGACAGATCTGCTGCTGATGTCAGAGGTGTAAAATTGAGCATGAAGTAGAGTGTTACTACCTAAAGGCTTAGAATTACTGAATGGAACTATTGAATATTGTGTGACTCGTTTTTTTAGAGATAAATCATATATGAAAACAAAGATGCGTAGAAAATAGAATGCATATTTTTTAGTATTTCAAAGAGAATCATCAACTATCAATTATCGGCTATCATTTATCAAATCCTCTCAAATGATTTCTTTACCTCGATCAGCTTGAGTGATTTGATTGAGTGATTTATTTCTACGGGCCCCTGCGGTCTATGCTAAGACTGTGGATAAATTAGTTTTTTGATTAAGTTACTTTCTACTTTGGAGTCAGACTTAGTGTATATAGAGTGAAAAAAGTGAAATGATTAAACTATTAACTATTTGCAACAAGTCTAAATTCATATTTTTTCAAATTGTAAATAAAAGAATTTATAATTCAAAAAAATTTAATAAAATTTTGCATGATTAATTTTGAAATTGCCTTGGAATAAAAAACAGCGATTTAAACATGGAACTCTATGTAACTGGGTGCAATTTATGGTACTACCCTTGATCAACCAGCAATTTATAAGATTTTGGTGAGCATAAAAAAGAAAACAAATCAGCTGTAATGGGTAATTATAGCAACAGAATATAAAAAAATGTATAAAATGATCATGGATAATGGTACGATCTGAAAATTTCCTTAATTATCATTCTAATACTATCGAATAAATTCAAACACACTTAACTCCCGGTTAACGGTTAAATAATTTAGAATAATACTCAAATGCAACGACATATGATTTAATTAAGTAAAACATATATATATCAGCTCCAGTTAAATTCGTCATTCGTAATACCGCTGATTTAGATGCCATAACATAATCCAAAATAATGCTCTCAAACGAACCTTACCCTAAAACTTTTATTAAAATCATATTTCAATAACTGTTGTGCTATTTAAGCTTCAAAATATTTCAAGGCTCAATTAATTATATATTTTCTCTCTTTTAAAAAGCATTGTCATGAGAATGTTTTGGCATTTCAAGAGAAAAATACACTTTTTTTTTTAAAGCAAAATTTTGAAACCATATGAACATCGATTTTCGAAATGCTAAGTACTAAGCTGGTTTATATTTTCTAACTCTATAGTTTCGCAAGGCCTGCTTTGTTAACTTTGTCTCTTGAAAGACAATAGAAAACACCTCTTGCAGAAGCCGAACATTTTGAGTGTCGACCGTGAATTCCAAGGCATCATTCTCCTCATTCAGCACAATAATCGTGCTGTCCATTATCGCAAATTGACGATAATTCCCTTTCAATACTGAAGACTCAGCTATGATTCCCACTAAGAGTCCCAGCGCCTCCAACTCCTCTTTTTTCAAAAACTCACTACAAAGCTCCAGAAATGTTTTCGCGGAGTCAGAGAGCATTTTCCTTACATTTTTACGTTGTCTCACCTTTGGTAATGCTCCAATGAAAAGCACCAGAAGCTCCTCAAATAACCCAAGATTTGATGATTCAACTTCCTGTAAAAAATTACTAAAGAGCTTTTTTAGTAGTTTTTTTGCGCTTTCTCGCTCATTTAAAGCTTCATACTGCAGCAACGCAGCAATGAGCCCCTTAGATTGCTCGTGAGTAATTCTTTTAGAGACTCTGGTCGTAGCGGACTCTAAAAAGCTGAGCAAATTGGGCTTATCCTTGTACTGATTTCTCAGCAGCAGCATGTAGATTAGTGCGAATTCTTCGTCTCCAAAGAAAGTCGAATTGAGCTTTGGTGAGATCTTTTCAATTGCTATTGTAGCGAATTCTTTGCGGTTGGTATTCAGCGCTGTTTTCCAGTTCTTTAGCAGAATTGATTTACGCTGCGAGGTCAGCACATCCTGCTTCGTGGTGGTGATCATCCGTTCAATGTAGTCAATAAGTAAGTTTTTCGAGTCTTTCTGTACGAATTCGATAACTGCAGACAATGAGTAGAGAATCTCAGCAAAATAAACTAATTGAAAAATGGGCAGCGTATCGATGCTGTTGAGTCGATACAATCTAGTAAATTCTTCAATGAACTTAGAGGAAGACATCGTTTGTGGCTGTTTGTTCTTTTCTTGCATCAGAGTTGTCCATTTGACCTTATACCCCTCTATTTGCAATGTCAAGTCAGGATTGAGTCTAATTTGGTTTTCTTGACTGGGGAAGCTACTCAGCAAGGAAATCAGCTCCAGCAGCGTCGCATAGTAGCTCCTTGGCTGAAAATTGATAAAATCATAATAGAATATCTCTTCTAACTGCTTTCCCTCGAGACTCTGGAAGACTTTTAGAGGAAACCTCGTCAATGAAGATAGATTCTTGACTGGCTGTGAGAGAGAATCGTTCGTGCTCTTGGCCAGTTTCAAATACTCATTAATTCTCCTCAAAGCTACAGTCTTGAAATAATAGTTTGTGATAATGCCATTGTTTTCTATCAAATCAAAGTAATTAATAAGCGCGTATTGAAACGCCAGTTGCTGATTTCCTGGGTCAGATGTCTTGACCAAGCATTCAATTGCTCCGAGCATGAGTCTTTCGTTGGAAACAACATCGCTGTCTTTGGATCCTATTTGTTGATTCAATTGTCTCAATGCTGAATATACCGCGAGGTTCAGACTCAGGCATTTCAAATCAGCTTTTTTGTATTCAACGAACTCAACAGGCAGTTCGTGCAATAATTCTGTGCTTTTTTTCGAAAGGAAACTCTTCAATGGGCTATGAAATTTCTGTAAGCTTGCAGTATTGAGGGTTTGCAGCAACCCGAGCCAGTTAAGGAATGTTTGGTTGAAATCTGAGCTGCAAAGTCCCAAATTATCCCAATTTAGATCAGGTTCTTCGAAGGAATTTTGAGAGGAAAAAAGAAATAAAAGTATTTTCAGCTCTTGGTAGGGAGTTTTCTTCAAATCTTGGAATTCTGTCGAGTTTATCAGCTTGCAGCAGTCCGCTTCTAGGTCATGATCTCTCATTTGGAAGCCAGTTGAAAACAGTGATAACAAGAAAAGACTATTGCAGATCGACTCCATGCTGTAATTCTCAAATGTTTGTACTTGATTGCGAACTAAATTGCTTGAAAGCTGAAATAAGCGGTTTAACACATTTCTATCGACGGTGTCCTTATGAAGCTGAATTATGCTGATAATAATACTCTGCCAAAGACTCTTCTTAGCGACTATATTCTGAGGATCCATAAGAACCTGATTTTGGCTGGCGAGTACATTGGCTATCATCTCGAAAATTCTTTTCGCAACATTAACAGAGGAGACTGAGCTCGCGGCGTCCAAAAAAGTTATGAGTTCTTGAATAGTTTTGATTTGGTTTTCGATTTGATTCGCAGAACCTTCTTTTTCAGCTAGACTGAACGCTTCTTCAATGCTGAGCTCTTTGCTCTTGATACTGTCCATTAGATTGACAGTAGATCTTTTTGGATTTTCCGATATCGAAAATATTTGCTTCGAAAACAACGCTCTGGAACCACTTTTTTCTGTATAAGAATGCCAATTCAGCGTATAAACTGACTGGGGCGAACAACTTTCAATTTGTAGTAGCTTTGTCAGGGATTTGGATGAGCGGTTTAGCATTTCGGTGCTGACACTTTACTCTATTTTATTTTATTGGTGAGACGGTAAATATTTGTTATACATCGTAGACAATAATAACCAATTGGGATGAGGAATCAGGTTGTTGAATCCTCAACGAATACTATAAATATGAGAATCTAGAGCACTGTTGAGCCTATTCCTGAAATGCTTAGGATTTTCATTCAAGGCGAACATAATAAATATATTGGGCGCTCTGTATTTATTTTCCCAAATACATCACTTTATGAGCAGCCACCCTGAGGTTTGGTGAAATGGAGCAGCATGAAAAGGCTGTGAGTATCTCAGCAGAGCACATTTTCTGGCTTGAAGTTGATAACGACTACGAAAAAATTTCAACTCCAAATTCTAAGAATGACTGACTCATAAATAACAGTTTTTCTCTTTGTGAACTAATATTTAAAAAATCAGAAGCAATTCCAGCTTTACTTTTAAAAGCGTACTATGAGCTGCCTTGAATGCTGTTTCAAATGCCTTGTTGGGATGGGCTGCCGAGAATGCGTACTCAAAACCGTCGCGTTTTACCCTCCGAACCCCAAAGGTAACATGGAGAGTTCGAATTGCAGACTACTAATCGTCTAGGCTATGATATCAAAGACCGAGATACAGATCCTAATTCAAAGATCAAATCCCCTTTAAACGTAAACACTCGCGTTGTGATAATATTAACACTGCTCGCTAGACGATGAGTCTCACAGATGGCAGAGGAATGAGTTATCTACCACGTGATATTGAGGGAATAACGTCGAAGATTTATTGGTTAACGACTGAAAGAAACCAAACAATCCCAGCTCTTTACTTTCATAACAACTCCTGCAAGTACTCACCTACGTGGTTCAAACCAGCATGATTAATCTCAATAATGACTAGAAACAATTTTGTTATTCTCTACAGTCACGGTAATTCGACAGACATTGGAAAGATGAGAGATCTTTTACAAGATCTTTCCTATACGCTCAATGTAAATAACTCTTTTAATGCTATATTCCTTTCTGCTGCACTACGTTCCTCAATTTTAAGTTCTAATTTGACCTATGATTGCTCTTAGGTTCATGTTTTTGCTTACGAATATACAGGATATGGTCAAAGTACTGGAAAGCCCTCAGATTTGAACATGATTTGCGATGTTTCTGCCGCTTATTGCTTTTTAATAGAGAGACTGGGCTTTAAGTGGAATAATATCGTCATGTACAACAACACAAAAATCCTGAACATCTAAATAATTTTGTCTGTGCAGGTATGGACGGTCTATTGGCAGCGGCCCAAGTCTATATGTCGCATCTTACCCAGCTTTCAAAGTCGCAGGAGTCATTCTCCACTCACCGATCTCCTCTGGCCTTCGCCTCATCAATGCAGAACTAAAGAAAACCCCTTCGTACGACCTGTTCCCAAACATTGATATGATGCCACATGTAAAATGCCCGGTTTTCATAATACACGGTCAAAGTGACCAGGAAGTGCCGATTTTACACGGCAAAATCCTGGTGAGTAGATGCAAAAACTTTTATGAGCCATGGTGGTGTGAGCATGGCGGTCACAACGACATTGACATTCGTTTCAGAAAACACTATTTTATTCGCATAGCGAAATTTTTGAAATTTCTCACCGAATACTTCTCTAAAAAGAAGCCCAAGGAACTTGAAGCGCTTCATAAGGTCGAAGATTGGATTTCTACCTCAGACCATATTTATTATAAGAAGTCGAGAGCTACATCCGCAGGGAAATACCAAGAAAAATCGACCAAACACATCGAAACGACTTCGTCCTTTGCTTCTGGCACTTCGAGCTCATTTATCAGTCATAATACTACTACCACCAAGACAGATAAGCCTCAAGCTGAGTCTATCATGACTGGCGCAGAGACGACGAGGAAGTTAGGCACTGAAACGGCAAGGTCGATGCTCGATTATAATGACGAAGGTAATGAAAGGAGTGTTTTTAGCAATTTCCAATATTTCATTATAAATAGAAAAGAAGAATGATAAGAAGAACTCTATCCAAAGAAACACCACGATAGAGCTTGAAATTTCCTACACTGACCGCACATTAGCTAGGCAGATCACGGACGACGTGAGAAAGAGAAGTGATCTTCTGATCCACGTGGAAGAGTTGAATCTGGCGAAGATAGATGAGTCTGACTCAGACAGACCTAATGATTTGGATAAAAAGCTCAAAACACAGACCAAAGAAACTCATTTCAATGATACTTCGTTTGATAAAAATCCGCGGATCATGTTGGATGAAATCGTCACTGAGATGGATGATAAGTGAAATGAATATATATGCTCCCTCGTTTTTCGCAAGAGCTTAAGAGTGTTTTGCAATTTCGCTTGTACTCTTACTTCCTATAGTCTATATTCAAAAATACGTATTATTACATGGATTTACGAGTATTACTAACTACATACAAATGACTCTAAAAATCTCATTAGACTGTGAATTTGATAATTGTTATGATCTTCCATATCTCTATTATTGGAGTTATTAAAAAGTCGTTGTTACTTTTTTGCTATCATTTGTTAAAGAGGGTTCAAATATTTAAACACAAATACAACTTTTTGCTGATGAAACGGGAAAAGCTTCGAATCTAATTTGACAAACAGTTTGCACTAATGAACTAACTCCTTTTCACAAAAAAAAACCAAAAAAAAAACACACGCACCGAATACTCTCGCTCTCACCAGCATAATCGATAAAAAATTACCAACACAACGTTTTATTTCCTAATCAAAATTCGCTGCCAGCAGTAAAAAGTTGACAGGTCATGCGTTCTTCCTCTTCGAAATCCAAATCATCGATATCAGGTATTTGATTCACATTCGCCCCCGAAATCTTTGTAAAAACAAGGTTACACAGCTGCAAATTTAATTTGGTCATTACCTCTCCGGAGTCTATAATAGCAATAATCTTATCGAGCTTTGGCTGCTGTGAAGAGATTGTCGATTTCTTTTTTTCTAGCGCTTCAAGATCTCTCATAATTCTTTCTCTTTCTGCCATGAGCTTTGAGTATGATTCTTGCAGATCCCTCTTTTTCTGTTTCTGTGTGTCAGCTAATTCCTGCAAGTCTTTATCAAGGAAGTCACCAGGAGATTTCCTGGAAAATCTTCCCGTTGACGTACTCCGCTGAGACTTCTCATCAACAGATGCTCTTGGTTTGCAGCTCGTGAAGCTCTTCCTTTCAGTAAAACGATCGGATGTCCTTCCCAAGTGGTCTGCAGTATTCTGAAACAATTCTTATATTAATGTGATTAGAAAGGCCTTGTAAGGTGTTTTACTGCATTCTTTCAAAGGAGTTAGTCTATCACTTGTTTCGTATTGGGATGGCTGGGTTTGAAGGTTTATTCTTTCTCTCAGTCCTCCTGCCACCCATTTAGACTGTTCCAAACTACGAACATTATAACCTGGTTGAAGTCTCAGATTATGGCTGCTCTTTCCAGAAAGCCAATCAATGGTTTGGTTCTCTGAGACAGAGAATGTTGGCTTAATTGCTGGCTTTAAGGCGCTGCGCGACCGCATTGCTCTTTCTTGTAATTCCATTCTTATGCGAAGATCGCCATTAGAAGTTTTTCCTATGAGAGTTCTCTTATATTTATCGTGCTCAGCCTGATTGAAAGGTTTCAGTTGCAATATTGATCTTTTGCCATTTTCGTAGTTGGAGTTCGTCTATTAGAGTAAAGAATTTTGAAGACGAAGGCTGAGTACCTGTTGATTGAGGAAATATTTTCGCTCAAGATCATTGATCTCTCGCTTCAGGCTGCTTGTCATTGGACAGATATTTCTCTTTAAAAGTTAACGGCAAATTGTGAGATTAATCGCGTATAGTTCAAGATTCGCATAAAATTTAAACAGCAATAAAAATTAAAAGCTATTACATTTTAATCATCTATATAGAACGAAGGATCTCATCTGTATTTAGTCTTTTAACCTCAGGTATGGAGTTCTTGAGAAAGTTTCATTTACAATGAATGTGATTGTGCTTTCGGTTGTTCAGGTTGAATAATTGGGAAGAATCTTTCAACTCAAGCTACTCAAATGATAACTTATATGAAGCTGCCTTCCAAGAGAGATTTTTCAGAATGATTGCTCTCTCGGTGGCATGTCTTGATCTACGGACATAGCCTCTTCAACATAGTTTATCCGGTTGCTTCGTAGTTTGCACTATTGCGAGAGTTGACTTCCACAAGGATTCATTAAATTACGTTATTATTCAAATTTTAAAGAATAAAATGTTAACATCAATGAACACCCAAATAAAAAACGTGTCAATTTGCTTGATCAGCGAGAGAAAAGAGCCGAAACTCTCAGAAAACCTTCACGTTTCTGAGAGAAGCAGGATAAATCCTTGGAGTGATGAGGAATCTGAAGGTTACTTTGAAACTAGAATCAAACCGGCCATGGACATCAACAGAGCGCACCTGAATTTTGCTCCGAAGCCAAACACCAAAGAATTCTCTGAAAGTCAAGAGATAAACAGACCTTTTGATTTGATTATCAATCTTGAGGACACCAGCGAAACCGACTTGAATGATCCTTTTTCACAAACCCAAAAATTTAGATCTCCCTTGGTCAACTCCGAAAATGGGACCTGCGAAATAAATGAATTCAATTCTGAATCACAACTTACCAGAGCAAAAGAAGTTGATAGGAATAGCCATGATGAGTTTGAGGAAAAAAGACGGATGATGAATGAAAGCCTCATAAAACATGAGGTTCTTCCGACAAGGGACACTGAAAAGCATTCTGAGCAATCGAGAGGCGAGGAGGTTCTACCATCGAGAGAGAGCGCGCTTTCTTTGATAGATGATATGAATATGGTAAGTGTTCCTGGCATTCGCAAGCTGTAATCATCAATTGAAAGGTATGGAGAAGCACTGAAAAGCAATCCTTTAGAACTAGTAAACGCCATGAAATGACAAACCAAGAGTCTCCTCAACAGATAACAGATTTGAAGGAATATTATCAAGCAATTTTAGAGTGCATTAAAGAGGTATTCTCTTCGATTAAAAGCGAATCTAACTGTTGCTCTGACCGAAAAGTGTCACAACGTCGAGATGAATAAAATGAAGGAGTTTTATGAGGGTGAGCTCAGAAGGAAAGACGAAGTAACATTTTTCCTTATGGAAAAAAAAATAACCAAGCACCATTATCAAACAGGAAATTATAATGCTAAATAGACAACTTCACGAGGATCAAGCGCAAATTACTCAAGATATTTATCAGGCAACGCGCAATTATTACGAGAACATGATACAAGAAATCAATAACCAGCATGAATCGGCTATTTCAGAAATACCTTCATACTACCAAGAGAAAATTGCCAAGTACGAGGAGGAATCGAGCAAATTTAATGCACGTATCGACGGATATTTAAAAGAAAACTCTAGACTCAATGATGTATTAAATCAAGCGGAGTCCTCAACACAAAGGCCACTTAAATCGAAGCTATCAGCTCGAAGCAGTCGGAGTATTAGCTCCGAGCAAGGCAATTGTCTCAAAGGAAGCAATTCAATTCAAATGATTCAATCAAAGAGGGACCCTGCTATTCATTCAGTAAACGCGTTTCAGGATCTTGTTGCTAAGATTAAGTAATAATTTGAAAACCAAGTTGAAATTATATTTTCGCATCTTTAGTAAATATATGGACAGTGATGTAGTCACCAGTGAGATAACGCCCCAGAACCGAAAAGAGCTCTATGAAAAGATATCAAAGATGAAGCCGAAAGAGTCATTCGATGAAAAAGAGAACATCCATCCAAACATTCCCGCAAAGCACAACGATAAAGAAGAAAAGTACGGTTTGAATAAAATTCTAAACTCAAACTTTGATGAGGAAACAGCAAATTTTTTGAACAATTCGATAAGACATTTCAGAATTAACCCCTTTAGACGATTTGATGTCTAAACAAAAACGCTAATTTATTTTCTAATAAACCAGTTTTTTATTTGAATTATATATACTATCTACCATTACGAAAGCCTTGAAAGTTAAGTGGTATTCATTCTATAAATTCGGAATGCCTGCTATAAATGATAGAAAGGCTTACTGATTTAAAGACTTCATACAGCATTATTCGGTCTAGCTGTTGTCCTGTTTACGATAAGAAATATTCAGCAACGTTTCTCAGGTTTATTTATTTATTCACACACAACAGTCTTTAGAGTAATAAATACTTTGAAGCAAGAGTATTTGAACACCAGTTTAAAAAAACCCTTCAACATATTAATGAACCTTTTGTATTCATGATAACACAATCTACCCTCTAATCGCTATCTTATTTAGATCATAGGCTATATCAAAAATCTCCTCTTTCATTTCCAGTTTTATCTGAGGAATCTCCGCAGTTTCAAACTGTAAATTTCTTATTATTGGGTCGAGGATCCCGATCGATCCGAAGATATAGTTAAAATGATACCCTGTTGGAGGTGTCAAGTCTACTAACTCGGCGTCCATGGGAATATTATTACACCCAAAGCTGAAGATTCTGTTCTCTGATGTCAAAAATCCGAGTGAACAAATGGCTTTTTCAGTACAAACTGCCTGAATTCTGACGATATAATCATGCGGCTCCAGAGAGAACGTTTGTTTTATCATATTAACCTTCGGGTCTCTCTGCAGTGTGCAATGCCAATCAGTGCTGATAAATCCTTTAGTTAAAACGTTCTGATAATCAACCTGGATGCCTGCCAGTATGCCATTATGCCAGTTGAGCGAAATTTGAGAAATTTTGAAATATTTTTTTGTTCTGAACGTGCTTAAATCGTCAAAAGAGTATTCGTCTTTGTGTCGGTTTCCGACTAGATATATCTCTCCCTCTTGAAGTATTTCCATAATGTGTGCTGTAAACTGTTCGGTTTTGTTTTTGTTTTTTCTGAGATGGAATTAATCTAAATTCTCTGGTTGTTAAGTTTATTTGGCAGAGGATGATATCGTTATTTAGAATTCTGTGCACAGTAAATTCTGAACAAAATTCCAATGATAAGATATGCGTTAGATGCCTCAAAGGAAAATTTCGTGCTGGAAAATTCCACTCTTATGAAGTATCAGTCTAAATCAACTGTCAACTCCGCTAACAGACCATAATGCGATTCCTAGAATGAAGGTATGACAAAAACTTCCAAGAATTAGTATACATTATTCGATCTTCCATTAGATAGATATTAAGGTTACACCATGACAATAAGAAAGCTTTTCCTATTTCTAAGGGTTCTATTGAAGATGGCCCAAGTGGTGACGTCAAATGCATTAGCAATTGGTCAGATGCAGATGAACATTTTTGATGTAATTAAGTTCTGATTCGGTCTTTACTCAATAGATTTAAACAAAAAAGTTTTTATAGAACCTTCATTAAAAAAAAGCAGTGGCTTAAGACACTATAAAATAAAAATGGAAAATCAAGGATATACATAGAGATATCTACAGAGTGTTTAATCAATATATTGGGGTACTAGCGTTTTAGTAGCAATAATAGTCATCACGGTCGGTTTTCGCTCTCCCAGTATCGACTTCGAGTGCAAATCTCACAATTTTTTTGGGTTTTCTTATGGCGACAGGAGCTTCATAAGACCTTTCAACTTCAGGATATACCGATGTGTTTGTGCTGTTATTACCACAAATTTTTTTCGAAATAATCCTTAAATTCGAGTTCCTCCCTCCTACAGGAGTCATAATTCGTTCAGCCTTATATCTGCTCACAGGCCTTTTGACCAACCTCAAAATCGATCGTTTTGGTGTCATTTCCTTTGAATAATTCTTTGGAGAAGCCTCTTCAATAATTGATGAATCATACTGAGATTCTTTCTCGTTTCTCTGAGAAGAGTCTTCTTCCTGGTTTGGTTCTCCATCTGTATCCTCCGGAAAATTATGATATTGAATTTTCGGCAAATTCAATTTCTCAGCAGGCGATTGAAGCTTTGGTAAATTGATAGTACGAAGCGATGGAGCTCCATTGTGAGGGGAAGTGACTCCATTAGAAACTCCATAGAAATCTGGATTAGGCGCTTGATTCCTGGCCTTATATGATACGAAGATAGAGTTTTGGTATGAGTTATTGCACATGCTAGACGCGTTGCTTGGTGATCCACTTGGAAACTTGGAAGGCCTCAAAAGGGGTGATCCGAAGGTCTGCATTGGGGTACTGGAGTAGCTGAATAGCTTTGGCTCTTGGATAGGACCTTGAAAGCTGGTTGGATAGGAGTTGCGACCGAACGGAGATGCTCCGTTTACTTGTAACATGTTATGAACTTTCCGTGAGGGTGAATGATGGAAAAACGGGCTAGAAGGCTCTCTGTGAGAGAGCTGGAGCTTTGGAAGACTTAAATCGGGGACGCTGTTGTATTTGTAGCTGGTCTGATAGTTCATGGGTGGACGTTGGGATAGTTAAAGGACTTTGAAGTAATAAATTATAATTCAGCATGAGTCCTTCATTATTTAAATCAACCGGAGCTATTATTGCATTCGCTATATATATCGATTGTTAAGGGGTAAAATAAGAGATTGAGAAGCATTTGGTTTTTGAAACGAAAAGCTCTCGATTAATCTGCAAAATATAATAAAAAAGTAAAGATTTAATATTCTATTTCGGTAAGAAAAATCAAGCTATTTATGCTCAAGTTTGTTAAAAATAGGTCGCAAAAAAAGCTTTCCTCAAATCAACTCCCAAAATTTTTTCTAAAGCCATATTTTGCAAGGTAAATTGAAAATCGGTTCTAATAGGCAATTTGAGGAAACGATGGATGGTGATTGATTTGCTGTTCAGGGAAGAGATGGGGGTAGCGGTTTCGGCGTGATGGATGGATATAAAGTTCGAGGCGTCAAGAAATATCGTTAATCTTATTTAAAATCAAAACTTAATCTAATTTCGAGCAAAGTAGTTAATGGTTATAAAACCACAAAGTGCAACTAAACATTCATCTTGAGTCAAATGGAGAGGATTCTTGCTCCTTTCATAACATGAGCGAGTGGCACTTTATGTTTTTGCGCTGTTGCCGAAAAATTTGCGATCAAGCTTTGATTAGTCGAGCAAACGGGAAATTTGGTGAACTAATGAAGTTGTTTGCACAGCAATCAGAGTAAATTAGAAGTAAGCGTCCCGAATCCCTTCTTCTCTCAAGAAAATGAAGAGAAGCAGGTATAAATCAGGAATTTGGTCTCATGGTCTCCAATATTGTGTAATAATGTTTGTACTGAACCCAATAGATGATTTCTCCACTAGATCAATAGGACTGATAGAAACAAACTGGCTACTTCTAACGATTCATCTTGTAGTTTATTGTAAAGGGATTAATTTCATTAAAACGCAAAAGAACCTGAACTTTGCAGAAGTCCAATCAAAACTCCCCTTAGAATCTTAGAAATGAGTCTGTAATATGATACACTCATAAAAATGCTGACTGGAACTAATTAAGCAATGTAATAAAAATTATGTTGCCAGTTAGCGGCAGATAGTGTTATATTCTTGATCGCCAACGCATTTTGCTCTCATTCGTGAGAATCTAGCTTAAGGCTCTAAGAATCCTCTTTAGGCAGCATGAAATCCCACTTTCCACGAATTCTATGACATACTTAGTTATCTTCATTAAATCGAGTTTCCTACAACTTTGACTAATAACTCAAAAGAATAGTATTCTTTTCTAGAGTACATGACTCCCAAGTAACAATGAATAAAAGTTTCCTTTTTTCTCCGATTTTTTTCCTTCAAAAGAAATATTTCCTTTATAGAACTTTACTAAAACTGAAGCACCCGATGTCTAAACCTAACTTAAGAGAAGCTGTTGTGATGTCTTAAAAGGCTGTTAAATATCATGGTTTTTGTAGGAACCGTTAAGCTGAGCGTTGAGTTGCAGCTAATTATTATTTCTACCCAAATGTTCTTCTTCACGTTTCCAGCCAGAAAGATATCTGATCTGATCTCACATAAATAAATAGCTTCTCATCATCTTAATAATTTTTAAGGTCAAACTCCAATAACACACAAGAACATGGGTTGTGGCAACACAAAAGCGAAAAAAAAAGCGCCAGTTCCTTCAACACTCGATCAATATTATGGGAACATCACTCCTCAGCTAGGTTTCGCGAACCAAGTCGTATCTGTAAATTATTTTTCTTCATCATTGTTCATTCTTATGCAATTTATCACAGAGATCGGTTCCTGTTTCCGATAAAGTTCTCGGATCAGTACAAAAGCTTTCTCAAAGACTCTATTCACACATGAAACCCGACAAACAAGGTCGATATCAACTGAACGAATCAACAACTTATTTCTTCAAACTTGGTCCTGTAAATGTCTATTCCGACACAAACTATGTGTTTGCCTGCATCCAGAATGACCAAGCCGTCTGGTTTCCTATTGATGACCCCACCCAATTCGAAATTCGACCTGTTAATTTCACAAGCGCCGCCTTTCGAGCAGCAAAATCTCAATTCAAGTCCGATATCGACGAAATAGGAACATTTATGATTATTGGTCACAAATGGGGTTTCTTACTTTTTCTAGACACCCTTGAGCCAGTCTATAAAGGTACTCTCAATAACACCTGGCTCCGCGTGATGAGAGTGGATTTCTTCTTTGATCTCGTTCGGACACATGCTTACTACAATTTCGACGATTCAGATCAGCCTCAATATATTAAGCAACTGCTCTCAACTGCAGACGATGATCCTGTTCTTCCTGATTTAGTGCCTTTTTACGACCAGTTATTTCCACATCAACGGCGAGAAGTTGGATGGATGTTCGCTCGAGAAAAGGCTCCGTGGGTCCGAATTCCTCAGCAGTTAGGTGCGCTACCTTTCTTTGACACAGGCTTTTTCGTTGATCCTAACCGCACGGGAGAAATCTTCGAAGAAAAAGATATCCGCATGGAAAATATCAATATGCCAGGTGGTATCCTCGCAAGTAGCATTGGAAGTGGGAAAACCGTGTCCATGATTGCTTTGATGAGCGTTGGAGCAAACATGATTAGAATGAAGAAGGCAGTTGAGTTAGAGAGAGCAAAGCACCCGAACAAAGAAATCGATCTCAAGCAAATTAAGATCAATGGTAGCCATTTCCAAGATTATGAAGAAGAAGAAAAGGTCGTTGCTGGAGGTAAAAAAGCTCTTAATGATAAAATCAGCAAGGGAGAGGACGAACGCGACGAGAGGACAATAAAACTGCTAACTGACATCACTGGAAAAGCCAAGCCGAGCCCCCTCAGTATCGTAGAGCCATACTTTAACCTTCGCAATATTGAGGCTCCATCGCTTGTGATAGTCACGAAGAATATTTTGCATCAATGGTACGATGAGTTCAAGCGCTTCGATCCAAGTCTTCGTGTCTTGCTCGTCGAAGATATCTCTAGTCTCGAAAAAATCGAAACTAAACGAGAAACAAGCGCGACGATTGGCTATCTACTCACCATTAAGAACTATGATGTGGTGCTAACCTATCGAGAAGCCATTGCCGAAATGGTGAGGAGACCAGATGAAGGCCAGAGCAAGGTTTTGGAGAAAGTGCAGTGGAGGAGGATCATCATCGATGAATTCCACGAGTTAACCCGAGAATTGAAAAAATTCCCGAAGAAAACGCTGAAATTCAACACGCACCTCGAAGGATTTCCTGCTGTCGTCCGAGACGTTGCGATATTTATCCTTGAGGCCGTTGCAGACTTCTGCTGGGGAATTACCGGCACTCCGGATCAGTTGAATTTCCACGAAGGTGTAGACCATATCTTTCGGTTGCTGCGATTCAGCCGCGAAGATTTGCGGCAAAGCAGCGATCAGGCGCTTTCACATGCATTTTTTATGAATTGCATTCGTAAAAACATGAGAAGCGTTGATTTGCCTCCAATTGAGAGCATGGCATGCCCTGTTGAATTCACTCAAATGATGCATTTGTTTTATAAAAGCAAATACAACTACGCGCTGGACGAAGCAGCTGCGAGGGAAATGTGCTCACATATCCTACCTGAATGGGAGCTTGACGAAGAATTCGAGCAGGACAAGTACCAACTCGCGATTCAGAAAGTCATGGAGAGGCAGACGGAGGAAATCAACCGAGTGAAGGCTGAGCTTGAGCAAGATCCGCATAATAAGAAACTGGAAAGTCGACACAAGAGCCTTCTTAGCGAGGATCATTACTATAAGAGCGTAATCAATGCGATTTCCCTCAATAGCTTCTCCTGTCCAATTTGCCTTCTCACTGATATTACAAGAGAAGAGATTGTGCTGACGGAATGCTTCCACGTTATTTGCGCGAAGTGCTGGCAGGCCCTATTTAAGAGCCTTGTTGAAGCGAAATGTCCGCTGTGTAAAGCCAGTGTTCAAGAAAAAGCCGTCATTATCCATCCGAAGTTTAGACTTATTAAAAACAGCAAAATGAGGACCCTGCTCTACGAAATTGAGCGGGTTCCTGAAGGCGAAAAGATCATAGTTTTCACTCAATTCACTAACCTTCTCCTGAGGTTGTGTCGTCTATTTAGCGGCATTGGGCTTGAGTACATTGTGCTGAGTGGAGTACCAAGCGATTTGAATTTTAGACTCATGCAGTTCAAAAAGTCTGAGACGATCAAAGTGCTGCTGATGAGCATTGAGCAGTCTGCCAGCGGAATAAATGTACCTGAGGCCAACCACGTATTTTTCGTGCATCCTATCTTCGGGATGAATGCTGATCAAGCCTGCATCACATACAAGCAATGTGTAGGGAGAGTTCATCGAGTCGGACAAAAGAAAAAAGTCTACGCGAAATTATTCTATACTCAAAGTAGTCTCGAGGAAGAATTAATCTCGTCTTTCTCAAAGGCTTTGCTAGGCTCACAGTTATAACTTTACTTAGGATAATAATTATTACGTTTCGTGGATCTTTTCATATTCGTAGTAAAATTTGGTGCTGCTATTTATAAATTTAAGAGGGTTTGTAAGCAAGCATACATCTACAATTGCCTAATGATAAAGAAAAGGGTCTTTGATTTAATGTTAACAATTAATCAATCAATATCAATAAGACAAGTGAATTTAACAAATCATTATATTTAATTATTAAAATGAGGAGTCTCATAGCACTCTTGATCCTGTTAATACTATGTACTGCTTACGTGCATCAGGTCCAAGGCAAACAAAACACCACCACCACGAATTCCTCTCAGCCTACGAACAAGTCTGTGAACAGCACAAAGCCTTCAAAGGTTGTGAAACCTTCAAATAAGACACCTGCAGCACCGAAAAACCATGAAGCAATCCCAACGCAAAACAAGTCTATAATTGCTCCGAAAAAAATAACGAAACCTAACACCACCGCTTCCTCCAAACCCTCAAAGACTGGAAATGCCTCAAATAAGACGTCTTCAGTAAAAAAAATCAATGAAGCTAGGCTTAAGCACGATAATTCTACTAATACTCCCAAGAAGGAGGCGAAAACGAATGAAACTCCAACCTCTAATGGATATACCTATCACATTATCCCTCATACCCATGATGACGCGGGTTGGCTGACCACCTTCGAGCACTATTTTATCGGAGATGAATCACCTTTTGGAGAGTGCGTCGAATGCATTTTGGATACGATCTTCAAGCTGCTCGGAGGTAGAGAGGAAAGAGTGTTTCCTTACGTTGAAATGTCCTTCTTTGAAAGATGGTATCGAATTCTCACAACTGACAGTCAAGAGGATGTGAAAAAATTTGTTCGAAAAAAGCAGCTTTATTTCTCAAACGCGGGCTGGGTGATGAATGACGAAGCTTGCGTTTATTATGAGGATGTTATCGAGCAGTTTATCCTGGGACATCGCTTCGTTTTCAATGAGTTCAATTATACTCCAACCGTTGGATGGGCGATTGATCCGTTTGGACATTCCGCAACTCAGCCTTATCTCTTGGCGCAAATGGGTATCAATATGGCGATATTTGAAAGAATCAACCACAAAGACGTAGAAAAACGAAAACTTGACGGCACAATGGAGTTTGTGTGGGTTCCATACGAGGATTTCCCAGAATGGAATATCATCGGACATCATAACTACATGAAATATGGCTCCACGAGGGAATCAGGATACTGCTTTCCTAAAAATGTATGCGATGATTTTGATCCATCGAAAAATAGCATACCTACCGCTGCGGGATGGCTTCAGAGTCAGGCTTCAATGTATGGAACGAAAGAAATCCTCTGGCAGATCGGTAACGATTTTTCTTTCAGTAACGAAGACGATGGCATCGAATTATATTGCGCCATAGAAGATTTTGTTGATGGGGTCAATGCAATGGACGATCCCTTGTTTGGAAAAGCGATTCTGAGTACACCAGAAATCTACCTTGAGAGATGGTATGAGGATTACAAGAAAATGCCGACATCTAACCTAGTCATAAAGTCTGATGATTTCTTCCCATATGCCGAAGTACCGACCTGGACGCTTGAGGCGGGATATTGGTCAGGGTATTTCACAAGCAAGCCTAAACTAAAATGGGCGATAAAAGACTCAAGTTGGTTGCTGCAAACGGGCAAAAAAATAATGCTCGGAGCGTTTTTGCAGGCTACTCAAAGCGAGGAGAAAAAGGAACTGCTTCAAAAATGTAATGAAGCGCTCGATACCCTTGAAAGAGCTGTTGCAATCAACCAGCATCATGATGCAATCACCGGAACCGCGAAAAAATTCACAGATTTAGACTACATGACTATGCTGAATGAAGGACGATCTGCTGTTTGGAACGTGATTCGCGAAATTTTCCAGAAGGAAACAATAGCAAAACCTGAGTTTTCGTTGGGAGATGATCCAACAATCGACTTTTTCAGGTGCAATCAAAATACGAGCTCGATAGAGTGCGAACCTCTGACTAAACTGCTTAAATCAAACTCGAATTCCTCGCTTCTGGTCAAGATATATAACCCTGGCAGCAATAAAAGGATGGTGCAGCGCATCAAAATTCCTCATTCGCAAATTGAAGGTAATAATGATAGGTTTTCGTTAGTTGATCGCTTCTCATTTAGTTTTTAATATGAGCAATCAGCCACAAGAGCATGACATCGTATGCGCTGAGGACGACTATACGAACTCAGAGGAGCCTGATTGTGATTTATACATCAATGATTTCTTCCCTTCATATGAAAGCCGCTACTATGTAATTAAGCGGGCTAAAACCCCAGAAGCACACTTTCAGAAATTTTACTCCAAAGAGATGAAGAAAAGACTTTGGACCTTCCTTATGGTAGCTATTTCAAAGTAAAAGGAAATTCCGACATTTTCAGATTCTCACCAACCTCTATTAGATATTGAAGGATCAAAAAACTTACAAATACAATTTCTGCAACGCAGAGGGTGAGTGTATAGAGGATGAATTCGCTTTGGACTATAAGTATTACGAAAGCGTTCAGGTCGCGCAGCAATCCGGAGCCTACATTATGAGATTAGAGTCGCCTTACAAACATGTCCTTGGTGATTCAATCAACTGTTCAATAATCCAAGGAAAATACGTCACAATCATCAAAGTAATATTTCATTACTTCAATGGAGAGGAAATTCTAAATATAATCGCTTTGAAATGATGTAGTTAGCGAGGAACGTAACAGTGAGAGGAACTAATTTCTACTATGCCGGAAAACATCAAATAGTCACTAAACTTCGCTTGTATAACTATGACCTTACTCGCGGAATCGAAATTGATACTTACTTGGATGCGATTCGGCTCAACCCAGCAAAATTAGAGCTCCTTGGAATCGAGATCTCCATGATAATCCAAAATTTCAGGGTCAGAAATCAAGGGGTTTTCAAAACCGACTCGAATGGTCTCAGAATGATGACTAGAACTGGGGATTATCACACCGATTATCCTTCAGACGGCACAGGACATCCGATCGAAGCTGCTTACTATCCTGTTACCGCAGCAATTATGATAGAAGATACAGAGAACAACCTAACTCTCTCGTAATTTTTACAATATAATCTCGCTTAGACAACTTTGTGGCTCTTTTATATAGCATTGTTAACGATCGTTCACAAGGAGGGTCAAGTCAAAATTCAGGAGAGATAGAACTAATGATTCAAAGACGTACATCTCGGGATGACGCGAGAGGAGTTGCTGAGGCTCTTATGGACACTGGTATGCATCTGCTGCTCAATCTCGTTTGAAAACTTTCCTTTTTTCGGTTCAGATATTGTGAAGGATTACACTGCAAATAAATCTCGAATCACAGCTGACAGGCTTCGAACTACTCATTTCTACCAGCTATCTGACTCCAGTAACAAGAGACTTCTCATTTCCTCTACTTACAAGATAACTATCTCGATAGGCACCAAAAATGCATTCAGAGCTCGCCAGATAGATATGGATACAGGTTTGCTTACTTGCTACACTGCAGTGCCGCTCGATCCTTTCAATGGAAAAATCCCAAAGCAAATTGAATTTAGTGATAAAATCGAGGCCTTCCCTCCGTCAGTTAAAGTCTCTGCCCGCGCATATTCTGAATCTGAGATAATCGTTCGTTTGGCCAATTTGGACGACTCTAAATCCGTTGATGTGAAATTAGTCGAAAAAGATGGAAGCATTCCCATCCTTTCTTACCTCTCGGGAATGAAGTCTGTGATCAAAGATGCCAAAGTGGAAGAAGTGTCACTCAACACAATTATGACCAAAAGGGAAGTACTTCAGAGAAAATTTGAACTGCATGAACTTGGAAAAATTGACATAGAATCCCTCTTAGTGAAAGGTACCGCTTTTTTCCTTGAAGATCCATTCATTATTATCAGACTTCTCAAACTTCCGGATGAGGCCCTTGGAATTGATGACATTCAAAATAAGACAATTTAGCATCACTCCAGCCCAAATCGGTAATTATTTGTTTGTGAATAATACTAACTATTTCTCCTCAGATCTAAGTAAATACTACAGCTATGAGCGGCTTCCTATCGCTCAGGAGAGAGTTGTGGTCGATGAGATTTCTCTGGTTCAAAGCATAGGAAACTTTGAATTCAATATATCGAGTCAAGCCCAGAAGAGTAAAGGCAGTGATAGCTCAAAAAGTCCGAATCCAACGAAAAACAATGGCAAAAAAGGATCGGAAATTAATGAGGAAATTATGCAGGCAGCCAAGCAGTATAACTATTTAATATTCGCTTTGAAGATTCTGGGAATAATTGCGGTTGTGGGGCTCGTAATTTTCATTTCAATCAAAATTCTCAAGAAAAGGGCTGAGTTTATCGAGTTTGAGGAGCACCAGGATGATGAGAAAAGGATCCCGTCTCCTGCACCTGAAGATATTAACTGGCAAGAAGGTACACACCCCAGCAGCAAGCTTAAAGTTAATTAATTAAATTAGGAGTAAGAAAAAGGATCCAGCACAGTGACTCCCAGGTGGAAAAATTGGATGTTTAGAGAGAGAGAAAGAGAAACCTTGCGAAGATTAATAAATCAGTTTTAAAAAATCATCTGCATCGCTCGAAATCACAATAAAAAAACGCAATAAATTTGAATGTGGCTTTTAATCTTATATACAATGGCATGAAAAAAATCATAGATCTATAGTTTTCTTCTGATTAGAGCTTCATAACGTGTCTTAAGCATTCAATAGGAAATGTTACATTCATTTCTTTGGGGAGCTGGCTGTATGGCATTAAGAATGAGCAATATTGTTTGGATTACTGATTTAGTCGCGAGCTCTCTCTTAACTACCTCTCCTATGATTCACCTTGCTCTCTATACACAGACAAAAAGTCTAATGGGTTCTAAACTTTTTTGTGAAAAAACAATAATAAATATAGAAGCAACCAATCCCATCTTAAAATCTAAAACTGTCATATGGATTTGCTTTTCCCTAGAACAGAGGCGCTAAAAACAGTCTCAGAATGCGCAGAACTGGTTAACGCAAAGAAAGTGAGCTTGATACGACTTAGTCATTTAAATCTTTTTTAAATCAATTTGAATCTCGAGTAAGTTAGGTGGTTTTTCAATCAAATATGCTGTTAAATTAACAGAGTCATTTTATTTCCGTTTTGCTTAGCAAATTAAAAAAAAAGTTTCAAATTAAAAGTTCAAATAATTTTTCCTATTTTTAACAAAGTAATTCATAAACTCAATCATGACATACAACCAACGTTCACGATTGCTTACTGCCAACAGCACCAGCTCCTACTACAACTCTCCATATAGCGCCAAACGAAGCAACCTCAGGTCCTACGGAACTCCATACAAAGAGAGATTCTCTTCCAGCGATTACGAGGAACCTGAATCAAGGTCAACTCAAGGAAGAGCCTCTGCGTACGAACGCATTGAAAACTATTACAGTCCAGCTTCATCGACCAACTCCTCGGTCTCTCTTGACAAGTTTTCCCGCACATTTTCAGGGAGATTTGGTGACGAGGAGGAAAAATACACTTCGTTACGTGTTGCCACTTCAAACACCGATGTTGGTGGTCTCTACTCGCCGAGACGACACAAGCTCTCTCAGAGTACAAGCACATCCCAGCTAACAAGTCCGGCAAATAAAAAGCACCTTGAGAGGAAAACTCTTGTGCTTGATCTCGATGAAACACTTATCCACGCTTCCGCTGTGCCGATTGCCAAGCCGGATTTCGTCGTCAAACTGGCGGATTCAGCGAGGTTCTACGTTTTGAAACGGCCAGGTCTCGATGAGTTTTTGGAGAAAATGGCTCGATTGTACGATCTCGTCATCTATACTTCCAGCGAGAAAGAGTACGCGACTAGGATCATTGAAAAAATCGATCCTCATAAGCGAATCAGCCACATTCTCCATAGAGGTCATTGCTCTCAATCAGTCTATGGGTTGGATAAGGATCTATTGCTTCTCGGCAAGGACCTTAAGGGCGTTATCTTTATCGATAACTTGGAAGAAAATTTCAGACTCCAACGCGATAACGGCTTGTTGATTTCTGATTTTTATTCAAGCCGCAAAGACGAGGAGCTGATGAAACTTATCCCATTTCTCGAGCAAATGGTTGATGTTGAGGACGTTAGGCCGATCAGACGATGGCACTCAGAGTTTCTGACTAAAGGCTTGAATGACCGTGGCAGCACTTTCACAGCTACCAAGAGGGTTGTTGATACTGTAGAAAAAAATCTCCCAGCTGACATTCAACCAAGCGTCCAGAAATATCCAAAAGAAGAAGTAAATGGGTACAGCTATGATAATGGACGTGGCTATGAAAACGGCGGTCCCACGAATGGATACGCTTACGAGAATGAACGTAGCTACGATAATGGAAGAAGCTATGACCTTGGAAAAAGTTATGACCTTGGAAAAAGCTATGAGAATGGCTCTACTCTCACTAATGGTCATAGTTATGTCAATGGCTATAGCGCGACTAACGGGCAAAGCTATGGCAATGGACGTAGCTATGAAGGCGGGTATAGCTATCAGAACGGCGACAGTCTTACCAATGGACGGAGCTATGAGAACGGATACAGCTATGAGAATGGATATAGTTACAAGAATGGGATAAGTCAACATAGCAGAAGTCTCTCCAGAGGGTTGGAGAAAGAGGCTACTGACAGAGAGCCAGTTTCGTACTCGAAAAATGATTTTTCGAGAAATTATGGCTATTCCACTTCATCAGATTTTCGTCGCTATGATACTTACAGTTTCAGAGACTCCAGACTGAATAACGGAGTCTCAGCGACTTCTACCGATAGAATCTATAACCATTATGAGGACGACACTACCAGGAAGAATGTCCGCAATTATGATGAGGAAGAGTATCCTTCCACAAAAAAACCGACTGAAGACAGGTTCTTAAGCACTTGGAGTAGCACGTATAAGCCGACAACTTACGATCGTCCTCTTGATATCACAAAATCAAGGACGGACCCAGAATACGGCTTATCTACCTATTCTTATAACAAATGGAATTACGACGACAGATCTTGGAGTAAGCCTGAAGAGAAGCCAAGAGATTACTACCAGGCCAATGGCTATGATGACACCTCTGCTGCGAGATTAAACAGCAGATTACGTGAGTCGAGTTATATTCCTCGATACGATTATACCTCGAAGCCCAGCAATGAGGCTTATGAAGCGAAGACTCAAGGCACTGTTGAGTCATATGATAGACTAAGCAAGACGATGTATTCCCCGAAGAAGAGTTGGCTGAACGAAACGGAGATCCCAAAATACAGCCCTGGAAGAGTTGAAAAGTTAACCACTTACGATGACTACACGAGAAAAGCAGGTGCTGGTCCGCTTCGCAACGTGGGAGAGTCACCAAAGAAAGGGAGTGCTGGTGCGGAAAAATCACCCGTGATTGATGACTTGTATGAGAGAATTGCGGCTTTAGAGAGGAAATACAAAGACTTTGATACTTATAACTATTAAAGGTGTCAAACTCTTGAATAGTCAGTATTCTTGTTATCAAATATTTATTTTTTCCCCTTGAGACCGTGACAAATAAAGTTTTTTTTTATAGCAAATAATAGATTTACACTCTCTCATTATCAACTCGCTATTCCAAAAATGAGAAGAATTACTTATCAAAATAAGAATAAAATTAAAAAGGCTAGCGAGCCACGTGTTTTAATAACAGCGTGCTAGCGTACTATAAACAACTATCAATAATAAGTAATAATTCGAATGTTTTCACTCAAGCACGACTCTCTTTTTTTTTTGAAAATACTGATGAGAGACCAATATAGGGTGTTATTTATTATCTTTGATCTGAAGGGTTTCTAGAGTTTTGGTTCTCCAAAACTATCGCTTTTAGTAAAAAGATATAAACCAGAAACTCTGTCTTTAAAAAGTAAATGAAAATAAAGGAGATTAGACATCATAAATTCCTATTTGCATTTCTATTTCTCCAACTCTTCTCTCGAGACCTAATGAAAAACCGTTCGATTAGTCTGCATAAGTTTCATAAAGTTACCGAGTATCTGCTGTTGGATGGCAGTTTTTTCTCCTTTGAGAAGGCTGAGCTGCTGTTGCATGCGAGTGCAATCGGCTTTTTGCTGTGCAAGAAACTCTTTGAAAGTGAACTCGATGTGTTGGAGTTTCTCAGATATCTCTTTTTTCTTCTTTTGTATTTCCATCGACAAATAACTTTCTAATGTATCCTTCTCAGACTTCAGAATTTGCACTTCCTTTTTATGATAATTCATTTCTTCTGCAGCTGCCCTCACCAATTCCTAGAGGAACAATTAATCTGCT
>ENA-UOTX01000011-UOTX01000011.1-compost-metagenome-genome-assembly--contig:-NODE-11-length-152056-cov-13.715033_pt1 | contig 152056 bp, 101 predicted proteins | sample MGYA00238143_ERZ746982 | MGnify/ENA primary metagenome ERZ746982 (study PRJEB28758, sample SAMN06268862) | compost metagenome | isolation source: single cell | place: USA: California, Emeryville... | reverse complement strand
GCCAGAGTGAATGCGTCTCTAACCAACTTTGCACCGTCTCCGATGAACATTTGAACCAATTGAGTGCCTGCCAATTTAAGGAAAGTTGCTTCGGTTTCAGCAGCGCAAGCTCTCGCCATCATAGTCTTTCCGGTACCAGGCGGTCCGTGCATCAAGACACCCTTTGGAGGTCGAATACCAATGGCGTCGAAACGATCTTTGAAATTGATAGGCAAGACAATAGCTTCTCTTAGCTCTTCAATCTGCTTTTCCAAACCACCGATGTCGGTGAATTGATCTGCAGGTTTCTCATCGACCTCCATAGCCTTGACTCTCGAGTCATAATCAGTGGGTAATTTATCCAAAATGATGTAAGAATCTTTATTCACACCAATAATGTCTCCAGGCTTGAGCTCTTCGACGTCAACCAACCCAGGATGAGGCAGGAAAATGGTTTGTCTTGTCGAGGTCTTTACAACAACGCATTTTCCTCTCACTTGGGCATCTTGATCGACGGTACCGTCTTCCTCCTCCTCTGGTTCGACGTCAAGAACTTCAACGACGTTAGCGACAAGCCATGGGAGAACTCTGTTGAGTTTTATCTTATCGGCATTCTCTTTTATGCGGGCTTTCACGTTTTGAGTTTCATGCTTTAAGCGACTTTCCTCTCCTTTCATTGCTTTGATATTGTTATCGAATAGCTTAATTTTTGAAACTATCTCATCATCGGTCATCCGCGCGAGCTCTTCTCGAATGGCTTGCTCATCGATGACTGGCTTTTCATCCTTTGCGCTTGGTTTTTCGGCAGGTTTGCTCATTTATTGAGATGCGCTTTGGTGCTTTTTAAATGTTCGATTCTGAATATTCAAATGTATTATATAAATTCTAAAATCCTGGCTGATTTAAGTGAAGAATTTCTGCATACAAAAGGTTTAAATTTTGAAAGCATTAGGTGATATCTCAGCCACTGCAGTTAATCCCGGAGTATCATCCTCATAGCTCAATAAAATCTCTTCAAAATGCTTTTTAATTTGATTTTTGTTCGCAATTTCGACTTATATAGATTAATCGGGAAAAAACTATCAGGTATCTAAAACAATTTTTGTTGTAGAAATGGTTTAGATAATATCAAACGACTGAAATGCCTTTGGCTAATTAGAAAAACGTTTTAAATTTCACGCTTAATGCAGCGCACTATTTTCAGAAGAAGAAAATCTTCTGCACAAATGATAAAACAAATTTGGTAGGTTAGCTTCAACTTCCGAAACTCCACTTCAACCTTAGTACTTTATTTCTCACCTCCATATCTCAGCAGAAATAGATTATGAAGTGAGGACCATAAAAATTCATCGAATTTATCTGATCTGGAGCCGATAAATCGGTGAGAAGAATTATTGAATATCGCTCTAATTTAAATTAATTGCCTACTTTAGTAAGCACTACTTGAGTGTATGTACCCGGGATACGTTGAGTCTCTTGATGACGAAGCTCGTCAGCAGTCGGCAAACATGCAAAACGAGCAAAATGACCGAGAATATAGTAAAATGAATTGAGTTAAAAATTTACAACCACTAAATTGCAAAAGATAAACCTCCCTCTCTCGGAACTCCGTTTTGGGAAGAAATTCGACCAGTAAATGGAAACCAAGCGCCTTCAAATAGAAATTGCCACACAGCCACTCTCATTGATAAATATATGGTCATATTTGGAGGGAAAGAAGGAGATGGAAGAAAGAAATTCACTAATGATGTTCACATACTGGACTTGGAGAAGTGTCTCTGGCTAAAAAATCTCAAAATGGAAGGAAGCACGCCTGTAGAAAGGATGGGGCATTCTGCTTGTCTGTTTGCAGATCAATTCATCGTTATCTATGCAGGGTGGAACGGAACCAGAGTTCTAGACGATGTTTATTACCTTAAGTTCAACTTGCCTTGTAAAAAACTCTATGCCTTCAACATAATGTGGTTATATATTGTCGAATAGCTGTGGAGATGGAGTGGCAACTCATAAAGACGGAGACTGTTTCTCCTAAAAGACAATTTCACACAGCGAACGTCTTGGAGAAAGAGATGTTTGTGTTTGGTGGAGGAGACGGCAAATATTGGCTGAATGAACTTCATTCGTTTGATTTAGGTAAGCATTAATGCCTTTCTGGCCTTATAGTCACGTTACCTAGTCAATCACAGATGGCAACTGAAAGAAACCAAAGGAAAACCACAAGTAATTGAATCTTTTCTTGCTACGAAATGCAACACAATTTATCTAGCTGGGAGACTGCAACATTCAAGCATTATTTGCAACAGGAAGCTATATGTGTTTGGTGGGGAACCCGATAGGTTGAGGCAATTGAACGACATTCATGTCCTTGATTTGTCTACTTGGGTGTGGTCTGAATTAAGCCCTATGGGCGCTGCTCCGACAGCAAGAGTCAGTTCCTCTGCACAATTCAAAGGAAATAAAATTTACTTTTTTGGCGGATTTGATGGAACCAGCTGGAGGAACGATCTTTTCGCATTTAATGTTGGTAAACACATCAACCCTCTATTGAAAAAAGACCACTCATACTATTTTATTAGATGACCATATGTGGGAAACCATGATAACTAACGGAGCTCCACCAAAGCCAAGATGTCGCCATACAGCTTTAATTCATCGAGACGAGATGATTATCTTTGGAGGAAACGACTGTGAGAAGAGCTTTAACGATACTCATTCACTCAGACTTGGTCTCATACTTTTGCGCCGTGCAATGCTAACGCTCTTTTAGATGTAAAAATGAAGGTGCAAGATAGCACGTTGGTTGAGGATCTCGCAAGCATGCTGCAAGATCAGCTTTTCTGCGATGTGACTTTCGTTGTCGAGAACGTGAGAATCCCTGCTCATAAAGCTATTCTCGCAGCGCGATGCGAGCAGTTCAAGGCGATGTTCACTAGTGAACTCATGGAGGCGACGTCAAATGAGATAACGATTCAGGACACTAAAGCGGATGTCTTTAAGAGTATTTTTGATGATCACATAAAATAAATATCATTATATCACATCTCATAGCTCTGATACAATATATATACTGCGACCGTGTTGAGTTAACAGAGAAGACGGCAATAGATCTAATCATTCAGGCTAATAAATATCTACTACCAAGATTGAAGAACCTATGTGAGCAGTTTATTGCCCAGCGACTCAGCGTGAAAAATATCATTGAGATTATTAATATCTCAGAGTTGCACGATGCTAAGGCACTCAAAGAATGCGCTATCAATTTCATGTTGAACAATCGGTCAGTCATCTGCGAAACTCAAGATATTTCACAGATTTCTAAATCGATTCTCGTCGAGCTCTTCAAACACCGGAAATAAGCGCTGGGAACTCGAGTTCCATGTGTAAAGTTGAGTTGTAATGTAGTTAGTATTATCTTTTTGTAAGTAAGTCTTAAGCCATGATTCCACAATGTTGTTTGCTGTTATATATCATCAATATCAGACGATGCGGTCTAATTGTATCCTCATGAATGATAATTTATTTCTCTGAGTAAAGCTGCAATGCATCACTTTTCTTATTTATATCTATTTTTAATAACAATTAAGAAAAAATCGGTGAACGCATCGTCTCTTTACTCCCAATTCATCAACATACCACAACAAAATTCTTTCAATCTCTCAGATTTCAAGCAAGGTGGAGCTAATGAAGGAAAAATAATAAAACATTCATTCACTTGAAAGGCACGAAACTGTTTACACGACTAATGTTATCGTTGGATAACGAGTAAAAAAAAAATATCTACAAATTGCTATTGATTCGGAAAGTTGTCTTTCAAGAACTGGCCAAGAAATTTTATTGGATCCTGTGGTCTAATATGAAAAATGATGAGATGAATGATACTTTGATTAGTATTTTACCTCTGCTTTCCAACTTCTTCAAGTCCTTTTGTGATCGCTGTCGCTAAACCATCGTCATAATAATCTCTTAAGGCTAACGTTGAAAGCTTAGCAGAGCCTTTTGGGATTTCAGACATTGACTGATTTTGCTTCATGGGCTCAGTGACAGATGGATTTCCATAATCGATTATTCTCGTTTGGTCAGAAAGAATTGCATTTGAGTCCTGTCTCCCAGTATTTCGAGCACTAGCATCAGGATAGACCTCCTGACTGTTTACTTTCAAACTTGGTTTTTGTTGGAGCGAACTTACACTTGTATTCTTCATGATTCCGGAGCAGCCAGATTCGAAAACCTGAGGCCTTGTTAAATAAAATTATTGAACTTTAGGTCAGTTTCAGAACTTCATCAGAAGTGGCTTCTAACAAAAATAGAAAAACTCAATCAATGCTTTATTCTGTTAGCCTTTGTTTTCATTATGGATGCGAACATATGGCTAAAATAAATTATTTTTCACCTCCAAAGGCATTTTCCTTTGACTCTGCTTTTTATAATTTTTCATAAACCAGCCAAACTTTTTCACTCCATCAAATTCAAGTATATCCAAAAGTATATCAGTCTTTCACAACACACAATCATCAATGAGGCCTTTTTTATCTTGCTTCTTATCCAACAAATTAGCTTTGTAACTCAATTCCTCATTCCGAAGATTCATGTTGTATGATTTTCCCCTCCGCAATGAAGCACCTGCTCTAAATACTACGACTTCCGCCTCTAATAAGGGGTGATTGGTGTAGTAGTGCTGAAGATAATCAAAAGTCTCAAAAGTTCTCAAATATCAATTAACATAATACGTTTTAATCAATAAATTAATTTCAGCTTGCTCAAGAGTAAAAAATCAGGCTAAATCTCACTTAAGAGTTAGAGGAACATTCTCTGGTTTTTGGCAATACCATTCATTATTTCTTCATTCTATAGCTTATAGAACAGAGAGTAGGTCAGTAGGCTACAAAATTGAGATACTTTAGCAAAATCAGAGTCAATAATTTATAGTCGTCAGTTTCCTTGTAGAATTTAATTGGGTTAGTCTCCCTCCTGACAGTGTTAAGTCAGCAACCGATTGAAATTATAGCCCTTATCTGTTGAGAGTCACCTTCGTTACACATATTTTTTTTCTTCGAGGCTCACGCAAATAAAAGTTTAAGTACAGTTGATTATTTATTACTTTTGTACTTGCAAGTTACCAGCCATCCAGCATGAGACACGAAGATGATGACTTTCCCGAAAGACGTGAGCGGTCTTTAGAAGAGAAACAACCTGAGAGAGTTTTGCCCTCTGAGAAGAAAGAATTTCAGAGCATTAATACTGAACAAATGAATTCATCTACTCAAAGCACGGTAAAAGATGCTGGTCGAGGCCAGACACTTGAATCGATTTTTCCAACAGGAAAAACATCTGATTCAAAGCCGAAATACCATAATGGAATAACTTACTTACCAGTTCAAAGCAAATCCAAAGACGAGAAGAATAATAAATTATTGCAACTCAAAGGAAAAGGAATCAGCATAAACAGCCCATATGAAAAACTAAAATCACCTCGATGCTCCTCTACTCAGAATAAATTTACCTTCGAAGGCAACCAAAACTCTAAAAAAGATAAAAACGAACCGAGTCTAACCTCATTACTAAGAACAGGAACAATTGGAACTGTTTCTTCACAACGTCGACCTTCTACGCGGTATGATCCTAAGCAGTCTGTGCTCGTGAATATGACCAACAAAATGGTTTTGGATCTTGAGCAACGAAGCCGGAAATTCACAGAACCATTGAGACTCAGCATGAGACCAAGCAGTTCTTCTTCTGAATATCAAAGGACTCTCGAGGAATCAAGAACTTCTAACGAGGAGCGATCGAGCAGATATAAGCAAACAACGCAAGCTGAAAGGCTTAACCCTGATTCAGCCTTAAAAATCGATGTGATGAATTGGAGAGCTGAGCATGAAAGATCTTCTAAGTTACTAAAGAAAGGGATAATAAATCGGAAGGGAAACAGAATTAAGTTGGATGAGTCGATAGAGTTTTCAAACACTGAAGCTTCTAAAAAAACGGACAGATCTGATCGTGTAAATCGGTCAATGAATTTGACAAATTATTCTCCAAAAATTCCAACGCAGCAAAGGTTTCCAACATATGGAAGGTCTATATCAGGAAGTAAAGAGTCACAGTAAGTCAGAGCAATGTACTGAAATAATTAATTATGCATATTAGACTTAATCATCCAAGCCTTACAATAGAAAGTGGAATCAAAGGAAATTCATTTGGCAAAGCTGAAAGGCCTCCAGTGTTCCAAACAAAGCAGTAATATATCTTTGAACAGTGGATTTGCTTACTCATAATCATTTCAGCGTCACTGGTCCTGGGCCAGTCTACAATATGACGTATTATAACGGCATTTCTCAAAGTCGCAAAGCTCCAAAAATAGACCGAGCTTCGCATGACCGTTCAGAGTTGCTATTGACGCATGAAACGACTCCTTCTCCTCAGCATTACTATCAAAATCGAGAGTTTGAGAAAGACGCTTTCAAAGCTCCTTCGCCAATTTTTGGTTACCAACGCAACTCTTTAAAGAAGAAAGTGATTCAAATTACTTCTCACAATATTGACCATATCTCTAGGTATGGGAGGATCGCCTGAAACAGATAAGCAAACAAAAAGAAAGAGATACTCCAACAGTGCCTTTTTATAATGTAAAAAATGATTTCTGGAAGAGTACGCACGGCTCATTTGCAAGGGTGAACTAACTCTCCATCTCACCGAATTTACCGTCAATTAGGATCGACATCGTGAGATATTCAAATTTGACAAAAATCTCCCTGGTCCTGGAAATTACGACCCGAAGTTAGAGACCTTTGAACCGAGATCTTTGAACCAAACACAGACTTCTTTTGGGAGAGCAAAAAGGAGAACCGATCCAGTATCTTTTAAAACAAAATTTATAGTCCCTTACAATATTTCTATCTAGACGAATTTCCCAAGTATTAGTACTCGAATACAGAAAGAGATAAGAATGACAATAGAATTTTGAGAGTTTAGGAATTTTGTTTTGCTAATATAAAGTGAATAAAGATTGTTGTATTTAAAAAGAGCTTTCCAAGTTGAGAAATAAAATCTGAATCATTAATCGTCTTGTATATGTACAAATTGTATTTTACTCTATAGATCGTCGAATTATGGGGTGCATACTTCAGATATCAGCAGCACTAACTTTTCATAAATATCTATCGTTTGCCGCCTTTCTTTCAAATATGGACATAATGAAGTCATTTCCCGTGCCCTTAATTGGAATGAACTTTTTATGAGCGCTGGCAATACACAGTGATTCAGATGCATACAGAGGAATCCAAAGGCTCTTATACTCTACCATCTATGGATGTTCTAAACCATCCACGCAAGAATGATAAAATAATGGCTCTTGTGGATTTTGAAATAAGGGTAGGTCTGGGCGTTTTAGATAATGAATCTAAAAATTCAGTAACTATCTATGCAAATGGTTCAACAGAATATCAAAAGTAGGTTGGTTTCTGTGAACCAAAAAGATTTCCTTTTTGTATTAATTTTTGTTAAGGGTTACTACTTAGCCGTTTTGGAGCAAAATACTTCAAAATCGCATATCTGACTTTTTTCGAGTTGCTTGTCTTCTCAGATTATGTTGAGCCTTCAAATCTAAACGCAAAGAAGTTTGCAAGCATGCCTTTATCGATATGTTGAGAAAACCCGGTTCTCTTGTGAAGCCTTTCCAATAAGCATGTCTTTCGATGCATACATGGATGAGATCAGTCAAATTGCGATTATTCTCAAACTTCCAAGCTGTCATATGGCTCAGAAAGATCCCAGCCATCAATGAGATTCTTGAGATAATTATTGCTGATATTTAGTTTGTATTTTTCTGACTTAATTTTTCCCAAGAGACCGTGCTTAGGTGCTCTAACAAAAAATAGAATGAAAAGCAATTTTTCCCAAAACAGCCTGCTGAATAAGAAATATCATTCTTTGAAGCCAGGCCGCATGCTTGCTTTGAATCCTGGTTTTACAGGAATTTCTGATCCAAGAAAAGTCTCATGGATAAACTGGATGCTCAGTCATGTTCGAATGAAAAGGTCTTTTGGCTTTAGAGAACTTGGCTCCTTTCAGAAAATATACTAATGAGACCGTGATTTTTTTTTTTGGGTTTTTCAAATTTGCTATCAAATTGCGTATTGTAACTTGTGTTAATTTATCACTAAGTGCTCGGTATTAATTAGTTTAACTGAAATGAGTAAGTAATCCCTTCTCATGAAAAATCCGGAAAGGTCAAATTTCTCTCAATTAAAATGTTAACTCAGACAGAATCCACGGTTATACATCTCGAAGTATTACCCATCAATAAGAATGCAGATTTCCTTTCGTTTTTGGTTTGGATAGCAAATTGTAAATAAAAAATATCAATAAATTGTCAAACAAACACAAAACGGTTAATCACATTAACTGTTTTTAAGGGAGACCGATCGTAGAACTTATAAAAATTAAAGTTTTCAAAAAGGAATGTCTGACGAGCAAGCTCTCCTTAGCGGAGGTGACGTAAAGATCACGACAACTCAGCAAGTGCCACAGGATGTGCAACAGCCTCACCATCTTGAAGTAAAGCGCCGTGAAGACTATGATTCAGCAATGAACAAAAATCAAATGAGTTTTGGCATTCACCTGATTTGGATGATCTGCTTTTTCGCTGTTTTTGCCAACACTAACCCAACCACTTGCACAGGTCCATTATACACTTTCGGAAGTGTTGCTCGATGGTTCCTACTTGTTTTCGTCATTTGGGATGCTATTACTTACTTAATGTTGAGATGGCATCGAGCTCAACCTGATTCAGCATTTGATAAACTCCTAAAATTGTATGCTTGCACCCTCGGTATTTTAGTTACTGCTGCCATTGGATTTTGGATTTACTCAATTGTTGCACTGGCTGAGAGAGATGCATGCACTGGACAATCACTTACAACACTCGTTTGGATTTGGGTCACATTGTACATCAGCTTGCCATGTATTTTGTGCTGCGTATGGTGTTGTCGCATGGCTATCAGCAGATTAGTAACCTGTTAACATGCGAAAAAAAATTTAAAAATTGTCAATAGGAGTGAATTCAAAATTAGAACTACAATTACAAAATCTGATTAATTTTTTCTTTGATCTTTGTATACTTAACTTGCAACTCCATTGAGATGAGAAAAATTAAAGAAAGGTCTCCTGGATCCAAAAGGAAACTTACTCACGTTCCAAAATTATGAACTAATCTTCGTTTATGGTGTTATCTACCCAAATTCTCAACAAATATGGTAGGTATAACAACTTAGTCAAATAACTAATATCTACGATTTTCTAAAGCCGGGAAACTGACACACAGCAGTATCTCGAAAAACAAAATTGCGCTGGGACAGCCAGCATGGAGGATAAGTTTAGATTATTGATCGAAATTGTAGGAGAAGCGACCAATGAAGTTGTCAAAAAGCAGGAAGACATATGGCCCTTATCTTCTCAAAAGCAAGTACGGATGAGCTTAAGGGAGCCACAACAACACTGGGCTCACTGAATTACATGGCCAACAACACTCAGAGGAGATTGGGATCAGTTATCGATAACCTCGCAACATTTAATAAAACGAATATTGAGCGCTCTATCAAGTCTATTAAAGAAGATCAGTCCACTAACTTGTTCAACATGAATCAAGAGCTAGATAGACTTTCTAAATGTCTGGAAGAGTATCGAATTCCTTGAAGAAAAAGATCGATAGCATGGATAAGACACTAGAGACGATCTCAAACCAGATTGAGAAAATCGAATCCTTGATTGAATATATATTAGATTTCGGTGTAAGAGGATTAGAATTCTTGGAAAATAGGTTTGTGCCACTCTGGTCAGAGATGAACCCGGTGATTCGAAGACTCTAAAAAAATCCATCAACAAGACCTTTCGAGAGTGAACTGGCATATTTAAATAGAAAAATTCATATACTCAGGATAAACTCGAAGAGTCACTTGGCCACGAAATAAAACGGCACACGATATATCAAAGGATGGATCATTCAGGATACTGTGAGTCCAGATGCAGAGGGTATCAGATGATTAATGTGAGCTACGGAGCAAGGCCATCAAGAAATGGACCCGTATATGAGAGAAAAAGACATGAAACAAATCATGCAGCAAAAGGAAAACGCAAATGGAGAAAAAATTATCTAGCTCGAAAGGAAGGAGTCCTAGACGCAATAAAACCTTCAGAAAGGCAAATTATGGAAATACTAGAGACAATAATAGCGAGTTGTATCGGAAACCCCAGTCCCAGAATCACTCAAGGTACCATAAAGCGAATATCGATACGAAACGAATTCAGTTTTGATTAGATCATCCAGCCTAGGAATACGTCTCTCAAGATGGGAACAAGAAGAATCCACATCGAACTCAATACCGAGAGGTATATATTCTTAATAACCATGTTACAAACTTAACCCAAGGATAAATGGGACGCAAATTCATCCCCAGAAATCACTTTTGGGAAAAATAAATCGAAAAAATCTGACTTATAATAGCTTTCCAAATCCCAAATCCTTCTGGGCAATCAAGACCGAAGAGCAATAACCTTCACAATTATCATATTATAAAACATATAGAAGAAAGAGTTCGAGCACATCGAACTGGTGGAACACCTCCTGCCCAAAATATATCACAAGATAATCCAAAATAAAGTAAATGCATGCAAACCTATAAATAAGATCGAAGATTGTGCGATCTACACAAGAAAAAAATCATGGAAAAGAAGGTCCAGTCGCTTAACTCTCAAAGATAAACGCGACTACTGTCGTGCTGCAAAGGCAGACATTATAAAATTGCAAGAAGTCTGGGCCCCTCCAAAAGAGCTCATCGCCCAATTCAAATCTCCATGTGTGTTCACTAAAAGAAAACATGAGAGGATGAGGACTCTTGCATTTAGAGCACCAGCAGCTATCGCTTCCACATGAACATAGAGATGAAAAATGTCATATTTTCGAATATCTATAATATTCAACTTTCTTATTCTACCAAGACAGATTTCATCTTAGTTAACTCCAAATCAACAGCCTTCCTTTATTTGGATAAAGGAAGAGATCTAATACTTCAGATATCAGTATTAACTTTTTATAAATATCATTTGCCGCCTTTTTTCTCTGTTGAGCATGCATGAATTGATTTTAGATGCCTTCATTGGAATCAAATTTTTATGAGCGCCAGCAATTAGCAAGTGATTGAAATGCGCAATGATGGATCATTGTCCTTTACGTCTAAAGGGTGTGTTTTATTCTTACACTCCGATAAAATTCAAGAGCAAAACTCTTCGAAAATTGGATGAAGCTTGAAATGTAGGTTGCAAGCCTTATCTGAAGCCTGATTGCTAATCATACTCCCCTACTTTATCATATTTGGGAGATTGAATCCAATACAACCCACACCATTGGGTTTCTTAATTTCAATTCATAATCACCTATTTATCCAGAGTGATGATGCCCAGGCTCCAGTATTGATGGCTGCTTGACTCAAGCACGAACTAACCCAAAATGGGTCATTGAAATGTCGTTCCGAACCTTTGTGTAAAGGTCATCTCGGGCGTGATAGTGATAGTTGAACAGAATTTGAACAGTAGCGTTGGTTTCTATGAACAAAAAAAAGTTTTCTTGCTGTATTAATTTTAAGGGTTACGACTTAACCGTTTTTGAACAAAACACTTCAAAATCGCAAATCTTCTTCATAGTTGTTTTCCTTCTCGAAGTTATGCCTAACCTTCAAATCTCAACACAAAGAAGTATGCAATCATGTCTTTATCGTTATGTTTAGAAAACGCATTGCTCTTATGCAGATTTTCCAATAAGATTGCCGATGCATCTTATCAGTTCAACTAGGATTATTCTCAAATTTCGGAGCTATCCTATAGATCAGCAAGATCCGGGTTATCAGTGAAATTCTTGAGATAGTTTTTGCTGATATTTAGTTTGCTAAAGAATTTTCTCAATTAGTTCTTCCAAGAGACCGCGTTTAGATGTTCTTTTAAAAAAATAATTGCAAGTAAATCTTCTCACAATACATCCTGCAGAATAAGAGATACCACTCTTTGAACCATGTGCTTGCTTTAGATTCTCATTTACAGGAAGAGAGAACAAATTTATGTACAAGTCTCATGGATAAGCTGGGAGCCCTTTCATTTTTCAAATGGAAAGGTCTTTTGACCTTAGAGAGCCTGACTCCTTTCAAAAATATTCTCATGAGACCGTGATTCTTTTCAAATTTGTAATCAGATTGCATATTTTACACACGTTTTGAGTTACCAGTAAGCTTTCGATACTGAATAAAACGTTAAGCTAACTCAGATGAGTAAATTCGTTTTGATGAATTATCAGGAAGGAGCAAATTTCTCTCAATTAAAATGTTAGCTCTTAGAGAACCTACGATAATGTGCATCTCGAAGTATTATCCATTAATAAGAATGCAGATTTCCTTTCGTTTTTGGTTTGGATAGCAAATTGTAAATAAAAAATATCAATAAATTGTCAAACAAACACAAAACGGTTAATCACATTAACTGTTTTTAAGGGAGACCGATCGTAGAACTTATAAAAATTAAAGTTTTCAAAAAGGAATGTCTGACGAGCAAGCTCCCCTTATCGGAGGTGAAGTAAGGATCACGACAACTCAACAAGTGCCACAGGAAGGGCAACAGCACCATCATCCTGAAGAAGAGCGCCACAAAGCCTATGCTGCAGCAATATCCCAATCTCAAATGGGTTTTGGCATTCATCTGATTTGGATGATCTGCTTTTTCGCTGTCTTTTCCAGCACCGACGCAACCACTTGCACAGGTCCGTTATACACTTTCGGAAGTGCAGCTCGATGGTTCCTACTTGTTTTCGTCATTTGGGATGCTTTTACTTACTTAGTTTTGAGATGGCGTCGAGCTCATCCTGACCCAGCATATGATACACTCCCAGGATGGTACACGTGCACCGCCGGTATTCTAGGTGCCACTGCCCTTGGATTTTGGATATACTCGATTGTTGCACTGGCTGAGAGAGATGGATGCACTGGACAATCACTTACAACACTCGTTTGGATTTGGGTCATATTGTACGCTATCTTGCCATGTGTTGTTTGCTGCTGCATGTGCTGCTGTGGTGCCGCTCTCTTCGGAGGAATGGCATTAGCTTCAAGGCCAAAAGTGTAAAAAAAGAAATACCAAAAGAAGTTAGTTCATAATTACAGTTGCGATTACATGATCTGCTTTCTTTTTCTTTAATCTTTGTATGCTTAAATTGCATCTTCATTGATTTGAGAAAAATTAAAGAAAGGTTTCCTTTATCTGAAGGTGATTTTATTCACGTACCAAGATTATGAATTACTCTTTCTTTGTTTATGGCGAGATCTACCCAATCTCTCAATAAAAGTGGCAGATAAAGCAACTTAGTCCAATGAGAAATATTGATTTTCTGAGATAAAATGGCAGATTTATTTTATGAGATCAAGGGTATAATTTATTGGGATGCTCGAAATTTCGTTTTCAGACCGTGGTTATTGGAAAGGTACTTCCTTTTAACTTAGTTTGCCAGCAGTTCCTACTTCATCTAGAATTAATGTAGTAGTCATTCAGATGGTATATAATTTTTTGAGGACATGTGTTTCATTACAGGTACCTGAGTGACACAGCATAATCTTCCTTTTTGTAAAGTGGCAAGTGATTAAATCGGTGTAAATTTGTTCTCTTTCATTCTAGTCGTAATCGATTATTACAAAGAAAGAAAATTGGAAATGTCCAAGGTAGATAGAAATCAAGGGTTGATAATTTTTGTTGGAATACTGTTGAGCAGGATCACAGAGCTACCTGATAGGTGGATTCAATAAGAAAAATGAAAGCAACTAAGAGTTACTGAAGATAGAATTTTATCGTTAGTTTATCAATTTGTTCGGAAAGAATAAATCTATATTCAATTAACATATAAATAATATATTGAGAAATGGACAGCAGAGAGGGTGCAAGTGAGCTTTTAGAAAATCAACAAAGACAAGAAGTCCATGAACACCAGGACCAACCACCAGAACAGAATGTTGATGAAAAATTAAGAAATGAGACTTTCCGAAATGAAACTCGGTTTGCTATCACGAGAGTCATCATTCATTCGATTTGGACGATTTGTTATTTTGTGGTTTTCAATCACACTGATTCTTCAGCATGCACTGGACCTTTGTATGATTTTGGGAACTTGGCAAGATGGTGCTTAGCAGGATTTGTGATTTGGGATTTTCTGAATTTATTGGGTATAGAATATCTGAAAACCGATGTTCAACGTGACAAAGTACCAAGATCATACAAAATTTTTCATGGAATTTATTTCACAATTCTGATAGCATTTTGGATGTACTCAGTCGTTGCGTTGGCTAAGAGAAATGGATGTACTGATCAACCACTTACAACTTTGCTGTGGGTTTGGGTCATCCTTTATGCATTATTGCCTTGTGTTTTATGTTGTTGTTTGTGTTGTGGTATTGCTGCATTTTTTGGAAGTGTTGCAATGGAACAAAATCCAATCAAAGCATAATCTAATAATTATGTAAATTCAATTCATATCTCTGTCTATATTTCCGGTTTCGTTGTTCTTTGACATAACAAGAACATGATAAATACCAGTGTTTCAATGTGCTTATTGGTTGCCTCTTCTTAGCTGAATCAAATAACACAAATGCATTCTAGAATAAGTCGCCTCCTCGCAAAGGTTTTTCTATTTTTTGGTTCAATACACAATTCGATCGGATGTGTAAGAGTAGAGGTTTTTTTTTTTTACTCTATTCATGCTCGATCAATCAAAAACGATAACATAAGGTAGTATACTCTATCTCGAGAAGTACATCCGCTGGGATATAAATGCCTTTATTATTGGTGCTCGACTGTGAACTACTTACTTATTTCTTGATTTTAAAGTTAATTAGACATTCCCAAATACTTTTGTGTCTCTGAATCTCCTTGCGGAAGAAAAAACAACTCAAGAGAAAATTTCACAAGAAAAGCATTTCACGCACCAACATAATACCTGATTAAGTAATTAAAGGTTTTAAGTCAGCCGTTTACTGAATGGCTCACACTCCAAAATGCAAATTTTACTTTTTCCTATTTACTTTCAAATTTATGCCTCATCTTCAGCTCTACTATACAGTAAATTTGAAGCCATGCTTTCTTGCTATACTCGAAAATAAATATTCCTCACTTTTAGATCTACGAATAAACTTTTTCATGGTTAATTTCAGTAAAATTATGATTTGCTCTCAAGCTTTTAGTCATTGTCTACGATCATTTGGTCAAGCAAGATGTAGTTAGTTATCAGTAAAACATTTTAGATAGCTTTTGCTGATTTCAGTTTCTAAGAATTTTATCTTAAGTGTGTTTCTTAGGATATTATGTCCAGACAGAAGGAAATTCTTTTTAAAATATAGCTCGTTGAGTGAGAAATACTAATCTCTGAATCAGCGACGTACGCTCACTTAGGATGGCCTTCTTAAGGGAAGCACAAACTCATCATAAAAATGCCATCGGTGATAGTTGCTCCCTCATTTATGTATGAAATTTTTCTACTCCAGAGAGAGATTGGCTCCTTATAGAAAAATGCTCATGAGAAGGCGATTTTATCAAGTAGAGTATTTTATAAACGTTTTTTAACTTTCCAGTAAACTTTCGAAATTAATTGGAACGCTAATTAACTAAAACTGGAATAAGTTGATTGATTCTCATTAATACTCAGGCACTTAGTAATTTTCCTTAAGTAAAAGGAAAATCAGTTGTTAACTCTTACCGACTCCACGATGATATGTGCCTTGGGATTGTACAAACGCAGATCCCTTTGTTTTTTTGATTTGATTAGCAAATCGGGGGAAAAAACGATCAAGAAATTGCAAACCAATACCAAACGGTTAGCCCCCAGCAATTGCTTAAAAATTCAATCATTCAAGTAATGAAATAAATAAATTTTTCCAAAAAAAATAAAATAAAATGTCCGACAATACCACTGCCCTCTTCGTGAATGAAGCAAAGAACACGACAACTGAGCAAGGATATCCACTACCTGAACAACAGCCTGAGCAACCTCAAGGTCCAACTCATGAAGAACTCCGTAGAAAAACCTATGAGGTATGGATGAAATTGAATCTAACTCTTTTCGCCGCGAATATGATGTGGGCGATTACCTACATCATCGTTTTTAGATCATCCTGACCGAGAATTCTCATCAGCATGTTACAGATACATCAATAGCCTTTACTATGTCGGTTTCCTTGGATTTTGGGTATACTCGATTGTTGCAATAATTTTCCAGAGAGAGGGATGCGATGGAGAAATGCTTACAAGGCTCCTCTGGAATTGGGTTTACACGTACTCCATCGAGCCACTTATTCTATGCTGCCTTTTGACCTGTGCATGCTTCGGAGGACTGGTATTGCTATAAGACGTGTTAGGAAAAAAGAAGAATTATCAACGAGTGAGTTCATAATTGCAATTGCGATCTACAAAATCTGATTCATTCTCTTTCGTCTATTTATACAGAAATTGCAACTTTATTCATCCGAGAGAAAAAAATAAAAAAAATAAATCAAGATTTCCTTTATCTTTAAGATACTGAAATTTATTTTCTGCAAACAAGGGTAGAGCAGATTCGGATGCTCCAAGTTCTTGTTTCAAACATTGCTAATTTAGCAAATACTACCTGCCAGCTTCGTTTATCAGCTGTTTGTGTTCTATCTCTCATTGATATAAATATTTTTTCGAGTAAAAGCAATCGTTTTTAATTCTTTGAGACCGTATTTCAATAGCAAAGCAACAGTAGCACAAACTCCGTTCTCTGTGCAGCTAACAGTGGTTGCTTATTCCAACCAAAGAAAATTATCGTTTGGAGAGCAGTTAAGCCAAGCCTCATAGTTAGACTTTAGGAACAATGAAATGAGCTCAGAGTTACCGAAGATAATGCTTGATCGTTAGCATACCGATTTGTTCGGAAGGAATAAATTTATCATTTATATATTCAATTCAATTAATATCTTTAGAAATAGACAGCAGAGAAGGTGCAAGTGAGCTTTTAGAGAATCAGTAAGGTCAAGGAGTGCATGCGAACACCAAGGCCAGCCACTAAAACCGAGTGTTGATGAAAAATTAAGAAATGAGACTTTCCGAAACTAAACTCGGTTCGCTGTGACAGAGCACCAAGATCATGCGAATTTTTTCATGGAATTTATCACATAATTCTGATCACATTTTGGATGTACTCAGTCATTGCTTTAGTTACTGTAGGTGTGGGTCATCATCTATGCATTATTGCTGTGCATTTTATGCTGTTGTTGTTTGTGTTGTAGTATTGCTGCATTTTTTGGAAATGTGGCAATAAAAAAAAAATCCAATCAAAGCATAATTTAATAAGTGTGGAAAGCTTGCTTAAATGCAATTCAATTCATATCTCTGTATATATTACCTATTTCATAGTGCTCCGATTTTACCAAAAGCATGATAAATTCTCAGAGTTTCAATGTATATTTTGTTGTGACTCTTTCTTTGGCTGAATCAACAGCATAAACTATTGTATACTACTCTTCTTGACTAGACTCTTCTCAAGTAATCACTGAGATTAGCGGAAGACAGTCTATCACTTATGATACAAATCTGCATCAATCAACCATTGTATCAATGAGATCGAATATGTATCGAGAATTTTTATTACTCTGATAGGTGATTGAGCCCCAGCGCACTGGACGTTAGTCATGCTCGATCAATCAAAACACGAGAGCACGATCCAGCCCGCCTATATCGGAAGCAGCATCCACCAAGAAAAGTGAGGAAATATACTCTCTATACGCACACCTACTTGTAGAGTATATTATTGGTTGTTAACTGCTAATTTATTGTTTTTTAATATTTCATTTCCCGGATCTTTTTGTGTCCTTTTATCTCTTTTCAGTAGAAAAAACCCCAAAAAAAACAACAAAAAGAACAAGAAAACACAAGAGATTGCCTCGCAAGAAATGCACTCACTATCAACACAAAATGTCAGCACCTCAGAATGCAAATTTTGCATTTGTCCATTTATTTTCAAGTTTATGTCTCATCTTCAAATCTCTACAGAGGAAAGTTGAAACCAGGGTCTCTATCGCTATGTTCGAACATAATAACTCTCGTTGAAAGATCTACGAATAAACTTTTTCATGTATAATTTTAGTAAAATGATTATGTATTCTCATGCTTCTAATCCTTGCTAGTCTTCATTTTGTTGAGTGCGCTGTAGTTATCAGTTAAACAGTTTAGAAAGTTTGTTGTTTTGAGTTTGCTAATAATTTTAGCTTAAGGCGCCTTTCTTATGGGACCATGCTCAAATCGAAGGAAACTCTTTCCAGAGTATAGCTTGTTGAGTGAGAAATACTGCTTCTGAAGGGGTGTATCCTCAATTAGATGGTTTTCCTGAAAGAAGATAGATCAAATTCATCATAACAGTACTATTGGTGACTAGCTGCTCTCTCTCATTCCTATGTGAGAAAGTCTTTCTACCTCAGAGAGATGGGCTTCTTTTGGAAGCATGCTCAGGAGAAGATAATTTCATAAAGTTTGCTATTCGGTAGAGTATTTTACACACGTTTCAACTGTCCAGTAAATTTTGGAATTAGTCAAAAACGCTAATACTCAATTGAATTGAGATAACTGCTTCATATTAATTAATACTAAAGAAAAAATTTTTCCTCAACTAAATAGAAAGTCTGCTGCAGCTCTTACAGACTTCACGATAATGTGCGTCTTGAAATTGTGCTAACGTGGATCTCTTTCTTTATTGGCTTGATTAGAAAATTGAAAACAAAATATCAATAAATCACCAACCAATACAAACGGTTAGCCGCGACGATTGCTTTTATGGGGCTCAATCACACAGAATATGAAATAAATAAATTTTTCAAAAGAAAAAAACAAATGTCCGACGATACTATTCCCCTCTTATTGAATGAAGAAAAGGACCTGACAACTGAGCAAGAATGCCCACAACCTGAGCAACAACCTAAACAAGAGCCTGGACAGCCTCAAGTTCCAACCGAACAAGAACTCCGTAAAATAAACTATAATTTCTGGATGTTGGGGAATATATTTCTTTTCGTTGTGAATATGGTGTGGGCAATCGCCTATATCATTGTTTTTGCCATTACTGACCCAGTCACTTGCACAGGAGGGTTATATACTTTTGGAATTGCAGCTAGATGGGTTCTATTTGCTTTCGGCATTTGGGATGGAATTTGTTCCTTAATTATGAAATGGTATCGAGATCATTCTGACCAAGCTCAAGATAAACCTCCAGCATGGTACAGATTCAGCAATATCATTTACTATGCCGGTTTCCTTGGATTTTGGGGATACTCGATTTTTGCAATATTTTTCAAGAGAGAAGGATGCGATGGAGAAATGCTTACAAGACTCCTCTGGGATTGGGTCTATATTTACGCCATCTACCCACTTCTTTTAATTGGTGCTGCGTGTTGTTTCGGATGTTCATTAATATTGAAGTCGTACTAGATGTTAGAAAACAACGAATTATCAACGAATGAATTCATAGTTGCAGTTGCGATTTACAAAATCTAATTAATCCTCCCTAATATATTGTGAGTAAATTGCAACTTCATTCAATTGAAAACCAAAAAAAAAAATTAAAAATCAGGCTTTCCATTGCTTTAAAATACTTAAGCTTATTTTCTGCAATCAAGGCAGGAGCAGGTTGGGATACTCCAAGTTCCTTGTTCAAGCATTCTTAATTTGACAGTTACTATCTGTCAGCTTAGTTTGGCACTTGCTTGTGGTCTATCTCTTTTGATATAAATATTCCGGTGGAAGCAATCGCTGGTAATTGTTTGAGAACGTATTTCAATAGCAATACGACAGTAGTATAAACTTCGTTCTCTGTGCTCCAAAGAAAAAGAATTATCGTTTCGATAGGATACAGAGCAAACTGATAGGTGGATTCAATGAGAAAAATGAAAGCAACTAAGAGTTACTGAAGATAGAATTTTATCGTTACTTTATCAATTTGTTCGGAAAGAATAAATCTATATTCAATTAATATAATAACAAATATCTTGAGAAATGGACAGCAGAGAGGGTGCAAGTGAGCTTTTAGAAAATCAACAAAGACAAGAAGTCCATGAACACCAGGACCAACCACCAGAACAGAATGTTGATGAAAAATTAAGAAATGAGACTTTCCGAAATGAAACTCGGTTTGCTATCACGAGAGTCATCATTCATTCGATTTGGACGATTTGTTATTTTGTGGTTTTCAATCACACTGATTCTTCAGCATGCACTGGACCTTTGTATGATTTTGGGAACTTGGCAAGATGGTGCTTAGCAGGATTTGTGATTTGGGATTTTCTGAATTTATTGGGTATAGAATATCTGAAAACCGATGTTCAACGTGACAAAGTACCAAGATCATACAAAATTTTTCATGGAATTTATTTCACAATTCTGATAGCATTTTGGATGTACTCAGTCGTTGCGTTGGCTAAGAGAAATGGATGTACTGATCAACCACTTACAACTTTGCTGTGGGTTTGGGTCATCCTCTATGCATTATTGCCGTGCGTTTTTTGTTGTTGTTTGTGTTGTGGTATTGCTGCATTTTTTGGAAGTGTTGCAATGGAACAAAATCCAATCAAAGCATAATTTAAAAATTGTAAGACTTCCATAAATTCAAATTTGTATGTCTATTTCTATTTCTTAGTGCATTATTTCCCAACAACATGAAAAATACAAACGCTCCAATGTCTTTCTTGGCTTGACTCTTGTGTGGCTGAATCAATAAAATGAACCATGGTAGAACAATGCCCTTGCTGATGAGATTTTCCAATGTGTAACACCAGGATTAGTGAAAGATAATCACTTACAATAAAAAATTTCATCGATCAGTCTTTTTTGCATAGGCCAAATGCAAAATTTGATCGGATATGCAAGAATAAATATAATTTTCCCTCTGATATGGAACTGACTATGAAAAAACACAAGTGGTTCTCCTCGAATCTCACACTAGAGCTCACAATACTTTAATGAATAGCAGGACAGATAGATACTAAATTTACTTTAAGTATAACATATAAATACAAATTTATGACGAAAAAATATTTTGAGTTACTTTAAAAGAATAGGTGACTGTACGGGCTCCCCTTCCAGAATTAAATAGTCATGACTCTGCCTACTCAGCACTTCAAAGCTGGAATCCAAGTCGTTTGGGGTATTACTATTCATTTCTTCACCCAGCACTCTCTTATCTTTCAACACATTGTAAAATAGCACCGACTGAATCGTAAATTCGAAATATGAAAAAATCAGAAGCGTTTTAACAATAATTAGTGCAATTTCATGTGCGCCTGCAGGAAGAACCCCACTAGGAAACATAGTGTTGCACAAAGTCAAGTAAAAGCAACCGACTGTGAAGACAGTCGTATCGACAAATAACCATCCAAGAACGAAGTTATTCAGAAAGTATCTCTCTCTGTAGTTTATTGGTATAGGATCCCTTGGCTTTGCACTATTAAGTCGCAAAATGTGAAGTTTCTCCTTGATAATGAGGTCAGAGCCTTCTATTTTGGATTTGAGCCACTTAGAGATACTTTTCAAATCCTTCGCGTTTCTGATCTCTTTCATAAGACTCTCTGCGTTTGGAAAATAGTCATCCACAACTCGAATCCTAAGATTTATTTCTTCTGAGATTGCTTGATTGATTTTTGTATACGTTGATGTTTCTTTGTAGTAGTTGATCAAACGCGTTCGCTGATAAATCAAGGTCGCTATGACAAAATTTTTTATAAATTTGTATGAACTGAAAGCCACGGTGTAATCAAACGCAATTCTTCCCCCTTCCAGATAAAAGTTTGTCAGCATATAAAGAACAGCGAATATAGCAGTAAAGATGAGCGCTTTCTTTAAACAAAGATCCACAAATTTCTCGTGCTGGTCTTTTGGGACGACTGGGTAACCTAATCTGACGAGCATCTCCCATTTAAAACCATAAAGATTAAGAATAAACATCATGACGAAGAAGTTTGAGCAGTCGCAGATTACGTCGAGGAGATGAGCACAAGTTTGAAGAAAATCGCTTTCCGTTTTTGCGCAATCGCTCATAAGTATGACGAACAATGATCCAAATATTTTGTAGTAAAAAACGCCGTACATGATGTAGTAGTACAGTATGATTCTTGGAATGCTTGCTCGACCTCCATACCCACCAAAGATCGATCTGTCTAGTTCTGTGTGGAAGCAGAAGCGGCGTTTCCTCCAACTCTTAAATATCCAAAATAATGCCAAACAACCCGTCATGATAAGCAAATAGATCCAAGAAAACTTGAGCAGCTCAACAGTGATATCGTATTCTGAATGATTGAAAATCGGCTTATCATGACAGAAAAAATTTGAGAAACTAGGTTCGCTGGCGATTTTCATCGTACGTACTCTTGATCTGTACTAATTTATTTTGCCTTTTATCTATTTCTTTAATTTTGAGATATGATGCTGACTCCAGAGGTTCAAATTAACCATATTTATGGAGAATTGGATTGCTTCAATTTCTATGAGCTGACTAAGCTCTTCACAATTGAAGTTTAATCTCTATTCAAATGAGAATTCTCCGAGTTTCAATGAATTATATTTAGTTAATGAAAGTTACAAAGGAATACATTTTATAATATGTTGTTTATGCATATGGATCTTGTTAATTTGATCGATGTGAAACCATATAGCCGGATCAAAATAAAAATTCTAGCTCCTCGCTCATTTGGCTTTTCATCATTGGGCTCAACTGCTGATGCCAATCCATTCTCATGACGTAGCAACAATACATTTTGAGCAATAGTGTGGGCTAAGTAAACTAAATAAGCTGAGGGGAAAAATGAAATTACATTGTGATTATAAAAGAAAGATCCGATGATATCGATTTTCAGAGTCGTTAGTATTCCAACGTAATTAAGTATCATACGTATGATTGCATATAAATATCACACGCAACAAATTAAGTCGCCAAAAAAATATTGAGTATGGACCAGAGAGTTCAAAAAACTCGAGCTCAGCCTAATAAGAACGTTGAAAGCTTATTTTCGGATTCCCCTAATCCATTCCAAGATACTTCTTCTTGGAAGAAAGCTGAAATAACTCCAATAGATTTCGGTGCTGGCAATTTTTCTAAAGGCACGACTCAGCAAACAAATGAGGAGCCAGACGAATGGGACATAGATTACCAGTTTAAAAATGCGAAGGTTGAATCAAATCCATTCAAAGCTGCTGAAAGCAGAGTGGTAAGCTTTTATCACCTTACAAATGTAAAAATTATTCGAAACAGCAGGAGTATCAAACGCAACAATATGAGCCACAGGGACATATTGAAGGCACTCAAGCCCATTACGCTGAATATGAGCAAAACTACTATGATCAAAACCAGTACGGTAACCAAGAGCCTCAAGAAAATCCATATTATCACGAAGACGAGCCGAACTTGAAAGAATCAGCAGGAAAAGAATATTTGTATGATGATAAGAAAGAACACGCTGAAACGAGCACAGGCAGCAATTTACATCATACCCACAATCAAAACGAAGCCTTGAGTCCTAACGACAATCCGCAGAGCAAAACAGAAACGAAACCTCCGACTTTTCAGGTATTTCATGCTAACTAGCTAAGAGTCTCATGCGATTATTGATTAGCCAAAGACTTTCACTCCCCCTGTCCACACTCAAGGAGGAAAGCCGAACACATTCAAACCTCCAACAAATCCGTTCCAAAATCGACAAGTCCCAATTTCGCAACGCCCTACACCGACAGCAACCATTGTTGATTCCCAAAAGACCGTCCAAAATCCTTTCCAACAAAAAATCCAGACCAACATGGGATTTCAAAAGCCTGTCGATGACGCGTCGTTCCAGCGATCAGAGGCTCTTGCTGGCAATAAGTTCCAAGAAAGCCATCAGGAAACATTCCATCAAGGTCACACTCAAGAAGAAGAACGGCTTTTGGAGAAGAAGCAGCCAAAAATCGCAGTTCAATTTAATAAGGCTTTTGGTCTTCAAAAATACCAATTCTTAGGCCCTGAGCTTCATTCTTCTGATTTCAATAAATCAATCCAAGATGACGTTTATTACCAACTTCAGAATTTCCCAGGCCCACTCAAATTCGAGAAAAACCCAAAAGCCAACCAAGATACGCTTGGAAGAACCATGAATTTCATAAATTCTTGGTTAACTTCTGTGAGAAACAACTTCGTGCTTGAAGAGATACTCCGACTAATGAAAGGCGCAATCGCTGACCAAACCTTAGATTTCTTCGACCCAGCTCATGAGGAAACACTCCAAAGTGTAATTTCCGCAATCGAAGCTTATGTTCAGCAAGTGGATATTCCTCAATTTGACAAAGAGCAATATTTCATGGAGCTACAATTTCTGGAAGCCAAGACGGACGTTACAGAAGAGTCTACCTGGGACGAAATCCTCTTCCAGACAGCCTTCTTGAAAAATCCGCGTTTTGATATCGATCAAAAAAATTCTGCTTTCCTCCTTCATTATATTAATGAGAACTTCTTCAAGGGATGCCCAATTTATGTCGTTTCGATGATCAAAATGGGACTTTTTCATCAAATTCTGGGAGAGAACTTCTACTTCACCCACACTAACCTCATCTACTTGGCAATATATCCATGCCTTCGCGCACGTGCACTCATAAGACCAGCCGCTTTGAAAGCATTCTTTAAAGAGCTGCTTTTTAGACTTCTTGAAATGAATGATCCTAAGCAGTTGCTGAACTGCCATCTTTTAATGCTGCTTGCGGGAGTTGACCTCGAAACGCTTAGTAGACTCTCTAAGAAATCAAGAACCGCCTCTACGTTCCAGATAATCGAGATAGTTTCTTACTTATATTTGACCTACAACGTTGAGGCCATGAAAGAGCTCAGATCAGCACATTTTATGATCATCGGCCCAGCCATGGTGAGGTATGCAAATCTGCTCCTCGACTACAAAGAACATGAAAAGGCGTTGAACTATCTTAACCTTATTATCGAGAATCGAGACTACTTAAAAGGACTTGTAGAAAATCCACATTTTAGAAATGCCAATCGCATACTTAAAGATCTAGCATTAAATTGTTTGGACACAATTGAAGAACACCAACAGTGGCTTCGAGAGCGGTACTCGAGAGCCGCCCAAGGAAAAGTCGGCGGTGGTGGTAGTGGCGGCGTGAACATTATGAATAAGCTCGAGACTACTATAACCAAAGGAGGCAAAGGCCTCTTCACTATCTTCGGGAAAGCTGTGGATAAGTTTATTGGTGGAAACGAAGCACAAGAGCAGCCTCAAAGAAGAGTTCAAGAAACTCAAGAACCTCAGGAAACTGGGTACCGTCCTAATCAAGGTTTCCAAACCACGAGCACTCCAGCCCAGAATCACCCGAAGAAGGAGCCTGTGAGTTCTGGTGAACCTTCATTTTACTTTGATAAAAACTTGGGTAAATGGGTAATCAATGGCAAGGTTGCTGATGCGGAAGACGAGTCAGACAAAGCGAAAAAGGAAGAAGATTCAGCTCCACTGAAACCTCCTCCAAAGAAACAAACATCAGAGCCAGCACAAGAACATGTATCAAAAAAAGAGGAACCTCAAGAATCGAAGACCCAAGAACCGCCATTCAAACCAGGTGGGTCAAATCCATTTGGGAACCCACCAAATGTAGGCCCACCAACTGGAGGTGCCAGTAAGACGGCTACTCAGCAAGCCAAACAGAGATTAACCCAGAACAGATATGTTATTAAATAATAGTGATCTCTGATTATAATTTCCTTGTCATTGTAGGGAGGAGCTTTGTAGTCTATTCATCGATAGCCATGGTAAAACCTCAAAATCATTAGAGAGTTCCATCTGAATTCAGTAATCAAGGAGTTCTAGAAATTAGTTTGTATATTATCTTTAGCATTATGTTATTCTTAACTCATGAAACTAAAGAGAAATCAGCTGCTTCTCGGGCAATTACATATATCCCTCCCATTCGGGACTGTTTCTCTCTTCTTTCAAATTAGGAAATGAGACTCAGCTACACATATTTTAAAGTTCTTTCAATTCCTTGTTGAAGAGTAGCAGTTTGAAAATGAACATAACAGACGCAGTCGGTACACAAGACGACTTTTCAATTGGATGCTTCTTATTTGTGAATGATGATGATCTTGGCCATCAAGAGCAATGCTTTCCAACAAATGACTTTGATTCCTAATAATTTTTATTTCGTTTCAATTGAAGAATCCTTAAAAGTCATTACACATAGCAATGGGTAAAAAGCCTCAATTCGGCAACAAAAACAAGGGAAAGAATGACAAAAATCGCAAGCAGTGGCCTAAGAAGAAAGCGAAAAAGCAAGATACACCCGACTATGATGATAATGAGTTCGAATTCGATGAAGATGAAGATAATTTCAATGTTCCTGATGAAGATTTGGACATTCATGATGACGCGGAGCTGGATCAGCTTTATGGCCAGTATGAGGACGAATTTGAAGGAGAAGATATGGAGAATGAAGATTTTGAAAAATTAAACGAGAATGGAGAGCTTGATTTGGAATCGGAAAATGACGAGCAAGAAGAAATGCCAGATGAAAATGAACTTTACGGAGACGAGATGGATGAAGAAGATGCACCACGTGAAAAAGTGATTATCACCTCAGAAAGACTCGAGACAATCTTCACCAACATTGTCGAAAGCCATTCCTTGAACGCAGTCAGATTCTTTTTGAAAATATTCCGTCAAGCGATTTCAACCGATGAAGACGAAGACGACGACGAAAAGAAGGGCAAGCAACTGCCTAGTGTCATCTATGAACTTGAAGACGCTCAAACATTTAGCAACCTGATTACCTTCGCAATGCAAGGGCTGCCTCCAATTTTAAAAGAACTCTCAACAAAGGTAAAATAATCTTAGCGTTTCTCGACTCAATTCTTACATTAGAAAGGAGAAGAGTCGACTGCTCACAGAAGAAAGCTCCTTATCTTGTTCAACGTTTACTTTTCGAATTACATCAAGTTCCTGCAAAAGCCTCACGAAAAAGACACGTTAATCTTTATACTCAGTAATACCTCTGAAATCGCTCATTTAGTATTCCCATTGAAGGTAATAATACTAATATTTCCTTTTAAACGACACTAACCTTTTTATTCCTGGGATAGATTTATCTGAGGAAGCTTCAAAGGACGTGGATAGAAATCTGGAGTACCCATGAATCCAATGTTGTCAAACTGAAATGCTTCGTTGGTATAAGAGAACTCGCTGTTCAATATAAGGAAACGCAGCAAATTGAGGCCATTTTCAGAGTAATTGAACGCATTTTTAACTTCAATCTCATATTTGGCTGAGTAGAAAGTCTACATGGCATTTATGAAACAAACAAAGCAATTGAGTTGGATGAATTACGAGCAATTGACTTTTATGTCCAATTGTTGTGCGGAGCTCTTTGAAATCAACAGAGACTGTGCGTATGTGGTCGGTTTTGGATTCATCAGAGAAATGGGTCTCCATTTGAAGAAATGCATCAAAGAAAGGGTATACTGAAAATTCTCTTCTAGTCTAACTCTTTTCGTATCATGATAGAAAGGTAATAAAGTGCATAAGTTGTATAACTGGGGATTCCTTCAAAGCTTGAGACTGTGGTTGAGAGTTGTCTCTTATAACTCTGATGATTCCGAAATGGGAAAATTGGCTTATCCAATCGTTGAAATAGCCATCGGAGCATTGAATTTCATGCCAGGAGTCAAATTCGCTCCATTCCGACTCCACGTAATTACATGCCTCAATGAATTTTCATTGAAAAGTGGGATCTATATCCCCACACTGCCTTACTTGCTTGAAATGATCTCTCAAATCGACTTCAATAAGAGAAGAGATCCAAAGACAATGAAAGCGATAGAGTTCCCTATCACGATCAAAGTTCAAAAGAGCGTCCTCAAGATGGATAGATATTATAAGGATCTATTTGGCAAGATTATCGAAACCTTTTATGAAGCGTTAGCCAATGTTGCGGGCTGTCTGGCTCTTCCTGAGATCACCTTACAGACAAAAATCGCATTGAAGAAGGAAATGAGAGGACTCCGTAATAAGGAGCAAAAAGAGGCGATCAAAAAGCTCCTGGCTCACCTTGAAGAAACCATAGAAATTATTCAAAAAGAAAGGGAGAGAGTAGATTTTAAAGAATTTGAACAACTTGAAAATGGAGCCAGCCTTCCAAAGAGTAATAATAACTTTCGTTCAACTTTGTAATAATAATTTGTAATAGAATTCGTTGAAGGCCTCTCATTGAGAAAGATCAGTAAACGCATGAAGAAACAAGTAGAGAACAAAATTAGACAGAATATAATAGGAGTTCGAGAATAACAAATTTTAGGGATTGTTGTTTCATATTTTGTGTGTGTGAATAGTTAGTTCAATCATATATTAATCAGTAGTTTTATAAAGCTTCTACCTGAATCTCAACGCACAGGTGATTGAAATAAATACAAAAGAAAATGAAGGGGAACTATTGATTATTAATAACTACATAAGTTCCAAATTTCGTCAGAATTCATAATTTCTGATCACTTCTTCCGATCTAGTGTATCTAAATTTGTTGATTAGATTTGATAAAAATTTTTTCTGAATCTTTTTAACAATCAACGACTCTTCGATCATGGAATCGAAATCACTTCTGACGCAGAGCTCGCTCGCTGAAAGACATAAGGACTTACTTGATCAAGATGTTTATTTGGTATCATATGACATAATCCCAAAAGATCACCCGCTTCGAAAAGAAGTAGCAGAAAAACTCGATTCAAAAAAATTCTCAAGTTTCAAAGAATCAAAAGCAGTCGGCGCTTTCATTGCGGCAGCAGTTGGAGACGCATTAGGAGCTCACTTAGAAGGTTGGGAAATCAGCTACACAAGAAAGGATGTGGAGGATTTTGAATCTTTAAACAAATTAATAGAACCAGACTGTTTCAGATGCCCAATTGGACAGTTCACTGATGATACCTGTCAAGCGCTTTGTATCGCAGATTCTCTCATCGAGAATGAACTCAAATTTGAGCCTAGAGACCTGAGGACGAAGTTTGTGGCTTGGTGGTTAGCTGGCTATAATAACTGCCTACATAATGCCAAGTCAAAAGCCGACCAATATTCATTCGGAATTGGGAATACGACTAAACAAGGTTTCGAAGAATTTTTGAAGAACAATACAGAGCGTGTTCCCGAGGTCAAAGGACTTAAAAACCAGGACTCTGGTAATGGATCAGTAATGAGATTAGTACCAATTACTATTGCATTTCACACTAACCCCGAAAAAGGGATGCAGTACGCCCACGACCAAAGCTTCACAACACACAACAGTGAGGAGGCTGCAGAATGTGCAAAATTCCTCATTCACTGTGCAATCAAACTTTTCAACTCTGAATCTCCTGAAGAAGGGCGGAAGCTTCTAGATAAAATCCATGAAGGATTCTCTAGCACTGTTGATTCCGTGGATAAGCTTGCAAGAAGCGAACAAGAGAAATTCAATCCAGAATTGCATAATGAGAGACATAACAGAGGCGACGAAGACAGAAACTGGAATTGGAGAGATCCAAACTGGAAATATTCGCCTTGTAGAACCGAAAAGAACCGAAATTTAGTCGGTATTTATTGCATGGATACTGCTTGCATGTCACTACATATTCTCTATCATACTTCGAGTCATAAGGAGGCAATGCTAAAGGCAGTAAATCTCGGAGGAGATGCCGATAGTGTTGGTTCTATCGTTGGAATGCTTGGAGGATGTCTCTATGGAGTCGATGAGACGCTTCTGAGTTGGTACAAGAAATATATCGTCCCTTGGGATGATCAAAGAGTGGCTATTCGAGCCGAGCTTCTTTATCAGATGGCTGTTGACTCTGCTTCTAAGAAAATCTAATTACATGTGTGTTTGTTGACTAAAATTTAGAAACTGTTGTCTTGATAATTCTTGGCTTTGATATTATATACATTTAGAGAGCAAAATAAAAGAAATGACCATTTGGATGCCTTCAAGAGAAATCTTGGTCATCTTTATAATGAAATCTATGAAATTACTCGGTATATCTATATATCGCTCTCTATAATGAATTTTACAGGCCTAAAATGAATATATCGTTCTGAATGTTCACTCAGTGGGAAAGGGGGATAGATAATTTGAAGAGTAGCATTCAAGTACCTTGAACCTCTCTCCAATTTCCAAGGACACAGCATTATTGTGAGTCAGATCAGACGTAGAAGTTATTAGAGAATAAACAATTAAAATGAAAATCTTGGTTTGTGAAACATCAACGCATGAATTTACTAACTCTTCAAAATTCTCATTGTTTGATAATCTACGATTAGAATTTTACAATTCTGAGTTCCATCAAATACAAGATTCAAGATTCATGTTATTTTACATCTTTTTGAGCCCAAAGAAAAATATTTATTGTTTGGTAGTAGTATTCAATTTGCCTAGTTCTTTGTAAACCGCAGCAAATTCTTCTTCTTCATCATGTCTATTTCGATCTAATTCAATACTGGAAGCCGTAACCTCTCTCACATCCGTAGCGATTTGAAGTTTTTCAGGCCTATTAGGTCTCGGAGCCTTCGTTTTCCCAAGTGTGAATGACTTATCTCTCGTCAAAGGCACTTCTCCCAGTTGCCAAGTATTATTGTTAGGATCCCCATCATCAAGAATCATATTGTCCTGCATAAATTGAATTTCCATTTCTATCTGAGATAGTTCTTCTCTGAGCCGATCTTTTATCGCCTTTGCCTTAGAAATAAGCTCTCGATTCAACTGCGCGGTGAGCTCATCGAATAAAACGGACACTTGTTTCAAGCTTGTGTGCACATCAGAGATATTCTTGAGTCTGAAAAACCCTTTATTGGCGCCGTTGAAACCAAGAATCTTCGAATTTCTCCTTGCTTCTCCTAACTCCTTTGATTTAAGCTCCTTTAATTGCTGCAAAATTTCTTTCCTGTCTGCCTCTAAGGCATCAATCTCAGTTAGTAACTCTTTATTCCTCAACTTTATTCTTTCAGTATAAGCTTTGAGCTGCTCGAAGTCCAAAATAACCATATTCTTTTGTTTCGTTAATTCATTGAGCTGCTTCTTCAAGAACTCGTTTTCTGATGCCTTGTTAGCAAAGGTAGCCTTGAAATTTTGATCCATGCGCAAGTACTCATTTTTAATTTTATCTGTATGCAAGTGCACATCATTGAGCTGCTCACGAAGTCGGGTGATTTCAATGTGCTGAGCCTTGAAACCTTCTTCAAGGTCAGTTTTTGTTTTGCTTAGGTCAGAATTGAGTTGTCTGAGTTGCGCAATCTCGTCATTCTTTTTGTTAAGCTCGTTTCTGAGAGAAAGTTCTCGCTGGGCCGTTTCTTTCAAAAGTCCTTCGATGAGTTGTTGGGTTTTGTTGGTGAATTGCGAATTCATTTCTGCGATTTGTTCCTGATATTTTTGATTTTGGGCCTTTTCTGTCTCGATGGTTTTTTCTAATTCCTTAATCTTAGCCTTCAATTTATCATTCATTGCAGCTGTTTTGGTTTTCATCGCTCTAAGCTCTTCATTCGATTCTTGAGCTTTTTTTGTTTCCGGACTTGGTATTTTTGGTTCTGGGGAATTTCTATTTATTTCAGGTTGGATTCCAGCGACTTTCTGTTTGTAGAATTCAACCTCTGTAGCCAATCGCACATATTGTTGCTCGCGGAGATTCTTTTCTATTGCTAACTCCTCGTTAAGTCGTCGATTCTCAATAATTAATTTCCTTAACTTTTCATCTTTATCTGAATCCACTTTAGCAAATGTCTTCATATCATCCTGAGCTTCAGAAGTTTTGGTGTCTAAGATTTGCGCACTCTGTTCAGAGGTCTCTGGATTCTCCGATTCGGAGGCTATAGTTTCATTTCTGGGTCGGAAGGAATGAACTTCATCGTATTGAATCTCTGGAGACACTCCATTAGATGGGTGAATTCTAGATTGATCTGGTGAATTTCCATCAAGGAATGAACCTCGTGAATTAGAGGGTGGAAATTGAAAAAGATCTGTGTCGATTGATGGGATGTGCATGGATGCTTTTCTTTCGTTTGCTGCTCCAGGATTCTCATTGCCAAAATTACCTGTGTTAAAATTTTGCGATTGTGTCACTTGCGAAGTCCTTCTTTGGTTCTGATTCTGTTCGCTGTTATCTTTAGCGGTAGCGCTAATTGACGCCTTTCTTTTTCTCTCAAGGCGGTTCATCTCTCTCTGTATAATATCAGAAGTGGTAAGCATAGGCTGACTTTGCAAGTTGTCTGGTTCTCTAATTAAATGTTTTGTTCCAGCTCGACTCGAAGCCCTTGTCGTTGATTCAGTTCCAATTCCTCCTCTGGATGAAGGGGAGCTTTGCTGCTTTGCGGCTAAAAGATTGTCAATTTGCAGTTTGTTGGATTTAGAATTAATGAGAGTCGAGTTTTTCGCTGCTTCTCTTTGATACTCTTGAATCTTACTAGCTGAAGGATGTCGTTTACTAGTTACAGGAGCTGTTTTGGTTAAATTGTTTATTTTAGGAGGAGGACTTATTGAATTTCTTTTTAGATCAGGAGTGCGCGTGCCCGGATTCGGCATCCTTATTTGTCCAGAAAATTCATTCAAGCTCGCAGTGTCTGTCTCTGAATCCCGATCTAAGTCCTGCTGAAGAAATCTTATAATCTCGCTCCCTTTCACTTGATTAAAAATTGGTCTATCCTCACCGAAGAATGGCGAATCCTCTTTTGTGAAGTTATTTTTTCTATTAAAAGGCGATTTTGACTGAGACTTGTTCAAGAAATTTTTGCCCTGTATTGCATGCTCCCATTCAAACACTGAGTCTGTTTTTTGCGTTTTACGATTCTGAGCAAGCCTTGAGTAGGAATTCTCATGTCCAACTTTATTTTGGTTTGTGTCCATAGTTCTCTGAAACAAGCTTGCATTTAAATAGTCAATATAAGTGCTTTGTTGGTGATTCCTGTCGCTGTTGGTCCTGGTTGGAGGCCCTTTTTTAGAGTTGCCAGATGTGGGTTTCATCTTCGCATTTTAATCTATATATATTGGTTAAATAAAACTTGAATCGTTGCGTTAGAGATAGATTTCTACAACGATGAAATTCTTCAAGGAACTTTATTTGTCAGAGCAATTCGTTCAGAATAGAAGGCCAGAAAGAGAGTTAGCACATGTATCTGGGTACAAAAATCAATCGGATAAATTGTGGCAAACTTAAAACATAAATGAGGTCGATTCACTTGAATATTGCATCTAATAAATGCCTTAACAATCGAATTTTACTGAAAGTTCTTTAATATTTATTTTAATTCAGATTAATTAATTGTCCTCCAAAAATCGCCTTGGGGATGTGTGTAGTCAATCAGTGTGGGTTTTGTTTTTTCCAAAAACAAGTTTGATTAGCTTTTCAATCTCAATTGTGTAAAAATTCTGTTTCACCTTTGAGCTCTTACAGCTCTAAAATTTTTTTTGGGTTGAATCAAAGAAAAAATTACAATATATGTTAGCGATTTCAATTGACCTCTTTGGAAATCTTCGGTTAATATATAGCGTAGATGATTGGATATGCTTTTATAAATATTGAGCATATTATACTTCCGTCAAAGACAATTACTAAATAAGCAATAACCTCTCTGATAACGATAAATTGGCACGGCGGTACAATACAGTTAACTCTAAAGCAGCCATTTACATAATCAATGAAAGTTGATTTTTTATTTTATTATACCCGCTTGTATGAAGATGAGCCTACTTCGTAAGCCCGAATTGTTTCATTTCTGCCTTTTACCATCTTCCCCTCTACTCTCCTAATAAATGCCAGAATGCTTTAGTTTCTGAAGTCAGAAACAAAATTTCAGGCATTACATCCACAGAAGGATAATGGCAATTCCTAAAAAAATATTTCAAACTCAAAAGTGTTAGGTCACCAAATTTTTGGCAGGCCAAGGCTTTGAGCCAGAAAATAGATAGCTATGAGTCTGATAATACAGCGACTCTTCCCTCTTCGGCACGAAAAATTAATGATTTATAAATAAAATAGTTTCGATTAGGATGTGAGAAATCGTCAAATGCCATTGCAAAAAATCGCAAGTGTATCTGATAATGGCCAGAACCTGAGTACAAACAAAAGAGCACTGTTAGTGGCTTGAAATTTCTGGGCTCTAAAATTTCATCGTCTAACAAATGATGAAATGATTTTCGCTATTATATTTTTTTACCTAAAGTTTGCAACAACAAGCTCTGATAAAATAAGAGCTAATAATCAACAAGAATAAGATTGTATTAGTGAAATTACACTCTAAAAGTATCAAACTTGGTTTTATTAGTACTACATTCTTTGTCCTGATTGTCTATCCCTTTGATAAATCCGAAGCTGAGCTCTCGTAATAAATCTGAAAAATACTGGAGGCGTCTGAGCAAATTGACTCTGCGACTCTGCTATAGTCTCTCTCTCTATCAAAAATTAAGGTCAGATTTCAACAAAATAAGAGCTAATGATTCTTCATATTTAAGGAATTGAATTTCCAATTAACCAATTTATATTTCTGGAAAAGAATACTGATATCGATAAAAATAGTTAATACCTTGTAAATATGATATCTGGCAAAATTGGATCAACAGTCATCGCTCAAGAAGAGCTCGCTAACCTCTTTACTGATTCGAGAAAAGACCACCCGCAGTATCCTCAATTTGGGCAGCTCAATATCAACCCCAACCAAAAACAAAATATCTTTTATGATCCCAGAAGCGCCAATACCGTCGCTCAGAGTCGAGACCCTCTTCAATTCATCCGCTTTAAATATACCAACCCACTAAAGCCCCAAGTCACTCAAGATGTTTCGTTTGGCTCTGATATGATGCAATTGTACAATAGCATCCAGATTCCAGTCATCAATAACTTAGAAAAACTTCTACAGAACTGTGAAAGCATGAGAGACAATTACCAGTCGTTGTTGGCGGTCAGCCAGGAATTAAACAAGAAGGATGGAGACAAGGGCAAAAGCAAACCTACTACCAATCAAAGTTCCAATAATCCTAACGGACCTTGGGGTAGAGCTTCAAATGGCCCTTCAAACACGAAAGACAGTGGGTCTAACAGCTCAATGAACTCAAACTATGGTGGATCAATGCAGAATGCTGGCTATCAGAATACAGGCTATCCTTCACAAAACCAAGGCTATCCATCTCAGAACATGGGCTACTCATCATCAATGAAAATTTCATCCACAGCCAGAGAGCAAGACATTCATAATTTCATCGCTAAATTCCAATGTACACGAGCTACTGCTATTGGTTACCTGGAAGCTTTTGGTAGTTTCGAACTAGCCGCGAAAGAATATCAGAACAACGTCTGATTAATGCAATCCTATAGATAATTGAATTGTAGTATGTATGAGAGGTTTGAGATATATTAATCAAATGGTTGTTGTTATATACTCATACATCAGTGCTTCATGACAAATGATGAAAAAGAAAATTTATCACTCTGAGATATATCAAGAGTTTTTGAACAAATAGGATATAGGGATTATTCTCCTGTGATCTAAATACATTGGTCATTGATTGATCGAAAATCTCCAGAGATAATGAGTTTTTTACTTTCAAAGAGAGAAAAATGAGGCTTTAAATAATTCCTATACGAATTCTTTGTCAACCTTTCGATATTTGTCTGTATTTCTTTTTGGTTTGACAAATGATCTCGACAAAATTTAAATAATTTTTTTCGTTCGTCTCTTATCAGGTTCTTAGCAGTTGTCACATTTCATTGGTACCGCTTCCATGATCAATGAATTGCAATGTTAAATAAGGAAATGACATTGTTCTACCGAGTCGGATTGATAAGGGATATTTGTATCCTCTTTGCTTCGAGAAAAACCGAATTTTTTTTAATCCACACAATATTTTTCAGATTCAAACAGCAACCAAGACAAAGAAGCAGCACCTATTAATCTAGAAGAAAACCAACCGCGATTCATCCTTCTCAATAAGTCATAAATTCATGCGAATTCGGTAATTTTCTCACATAGGAGCATTGTTCACTAAGATTAAACTATTGAACTTCTTTTAAATAAATATTTAAAATATCTTCATCAGTGAGTAACGAGGAGCCCATGTCCAGCGTTGAGCTCGTGTGCCATTACTTGTCACTTGCAGGTTTCTTTTCTCGTTTCCTCTGTTCCAACATTGCTGACCTCGCTTTGAAAAAATAGAAGGCAGAGATAAACTAATCAGGTTCTTTCAATATGTTGCTCTCTTCTACAATTGGTTTTTTTCAGAAAACATTGCATTGGCAAAAGAATTCAAATTCATGGCAAGTACTTTCCAACTATCCTTTCCTCGAAGTTAATGTTAATGCATTCCTTAGGTTCCTTTAGGGACTGCCGTAAGTTAATGCGATTGTTCACATCCGTGGTCAGTGAATTTGGCAAAATCAAACGAATAAGCAGACATCTCAAATGGACGGATATGAACAGAAAAGGAGCAAAAGGCAGTTTTATTATCAGCAGAACCTGCTATGCGCTATTCTTTTTATTGGATAATCTCCACGCTCTAACAAAAGCAAATGTGATGTCATTTTTGGATCGAAAGAAGCTCTCATTATATTCATTTTTCTTTTGGTTTCTTGGGCTGCTGACTTCATTCTCGTACAATACATTTCTGTTGAGGATCTCATATGAGCTCGAATCTAATCTAAAGCACTCAGTGATAAACAATAAGACGCCAAAGCAAGCCTACGATTCTCTGGTCAATCTCTCCAAAGAGAGGCAAATGATATTCACAAATTTGCTAAGGAATTTCGGTGACATCGCCATTGCGGTTCATGAGATGCACCTGCCGAAGAGAATATTAAAAACTAATTTTAATAACGGACTAGTCGCGGTATGCGGCATGCTCTCCTCTGCAATAGGTATGTTTCAGTGTTATCAAAAGGTTAGGAAGAATGAAAACGCCGAATATGATCTCTTTGATAGAGGTGAATAAAATCATCATCATGCCATTGAAGCTAAAAATATATATACATATTAAATGTAATTATGTATCCCTGTGTGTGATCTGACTCTGAATGCACATATGCGCTATTTGTAATACAATTGTTCCTTGAATAAAATGCAATGATGAAAAGATAAAATCCAGTTTCTTCATCAACTACAAAGAACATATATATTGATCTCATATTATACGTCTTGCTTTGCGCGATGGCAATCGTACTAGAATCTCGGGTCATTTATTGATAGTTCAAGTATTAAATCATGATCAAAAGTGAGAATCATGTTATGCCTTATTTCACAAGAAATGATCATTGAGATTTACAATAATCTATCCAAATGCTGCCGAAATGAAAATGAAGGTGACCGTGAGAAAATCCTGACAGATAAATTATGTTAAACCCTGTCACGAACTATGATAAATAGTAAGGATTTATTCATAAATTACTCTTTGAGAGAGGGTAGCATAATTTTTATTCAAACATCTGAAGATTTCAAACTCTCTCTCTATAACATCTCAATAGATCCACAAATCCTTTATACTCAAATTCATTAGAAATATTCACATGCTAGAGGGAAAATGTTATTGCATTATTCATAGGAAGCATGCTGTGGTAGTTATTATGTTTCAGCTGAGTTTCAATGCGTTGATAAATTTTCATAGCAATCGCTCTGGAATTCATTCACCTTCCATTATCCATTCTCAAAATACTCCTGATAATTTACATCACAATTTGCATAAGCAGACAGAGGCTCGTTTTGCAGTTTTGCTTGAATCCTTTTTCCTGACCTTCAGAATGAATACAGGTATTTATTTGACAAATATATTATATCTTTTTGAATAATTATAGCAGCAAAGGAACAAATTCAAAAATTGGAGCCTTTATGAAAATTGCCATTCAAACAAATGGATAAACATACTGTAAAGAGCTTGAACAGAAGACTCGTTTTCCCCTCTTACTTGCTGATCGAAAGTAAAATTTGTTTTTCATCATGCTGAGTTCTATTGACAGTTGGATTTAGTTTATTCGAAATCCTCTAGCATTTCCTCCATTTGAGTTTGAGAACGAGGCTGTTATTTATATTCACTGTATTTCAAGACCCCAAAATGAACGATGAGGGTGATTGCAGCTTTATTATTCACATGCGTTGATGCGTTGAGAATAAACAAATTTGGCAATTTTGAAACCAAATTAACTATAAAATTTTAAATGAGAAGCAATTATAGAAACGAAAAAATTAAAAAATACCGCAGATTTATTTGGCATCTAACTATTGAAATGGTTTAAACTCGAAAGTCCAAATTGCCTCAAAAAAACAATAATTCATATGAAACACAGCACAATGAGTGATGGCACTCTACCTGAAGAGAACTTCAGTTTATAGGAGACTCTGAATTTTCAAAGATGCGTTTAATATTTCAATTTTACGCTGTTAATACATAATCATGCTCCGGAAGTTGTTAAGCTCTAATCTAAATAACTGGGATATTCCTCGATTTTCTTGCTCGAGATTGAAACCTTTCTTTCATTATATGGGGATTCTATTCTTAAGTGGTAGCTAGCTACAAATTGACTAAAAACTCTTTTGCATGGATTCATTTGGTACATACAAATTATTGCTTGTATGAGAGCGACGTCATCAGATTTGATTAACTCATCAATTTTAATTTGGAGACTCGAACTTCAGCGCACTATAAGAGAAGGTTCTATTCCGTTCCAATTTTCTCCTACGTTGCTCACAAACATTTCGTCAGAAGATGTCACGAGCCAATTGAGAGTTAGAAAGTAGTAGGTCACTCGAATTGAATTTGAAAAGAGTATCTAATCAACTGAAAAACTTTGCTTGGTTAATAACTAATATTTTAAAAACCTCGACGACAGTTAATCTGCGTTTTAAGTTTGATTCAAGATCTGCAACTAATTTCAAACAACCGCATGCGATAAATTTTTTGAGCCCTTTAATACTGAACCCACAAGTTCGAAAGGTAATAATCAAAACTAGATTTCAAAAAATTTTCCAAGCAAAGCCATAATTCCATTCCTATTCATGGAAGAAGACTTTATTTTATCTGAAGAGAGCTTCTCCTTTGACCAAGACGACTGCTCGGTCTCTTCTGAAGAATCAGATTATAATCCGACTTTCGTGACCAATGTAAAAAATGTGCATCAAGTGATCACTGAAGAACGAAAAAAACTTCTCATCAATTTTGTAAATGACAAAGGATATTCCGTAGCGAAGGTAAAACTTTAACCATCCAAACCGTACTTATCATAATTTTCAAAATAGGCAGCGAGAAAGCTCGGAATGAGGTATTCCACCGCAAAGACTTTATATGCTCGCTCTAGGAAGGAAGGAAAACCAAAGAAAAAAACTGATAAAGGTGGGAAAAGTGATAACTATAAAAGCAAACCTTCAGCACTAAAAGAAAAAAATGTGAAGAATCACAAAGCAACTCATGAAGAAGATGGTTCAGCAGCTGTAGCCGGAGCCAATAAAAAAGCAGAAATTTTCGATCGAATGGAACCTCCGGCGACGAGAAAGAAAGTAAAGGGTGAGCAGGAAAAATGGAAAGAGGGTTATACTTGCCGAGTGAGAGAACTTCCAAAAATCCTCATTCAAAATTTACCGCCTCAACCTATGACTTTCAACCTAAAGACAGAGTACAAGGGAGAAAATCAGGCAGAATTTAAGTCAGAAATCAAAACCGAGGAGACCGAGGTCGAAGATTCAAATACTTTGTCGAGCTCGCAGCTGGCTACCAACAACGAAAAAGACATGGTTAGCATGAAGGTGGTTGAGCTGCAAACGCATATTGCAAAAATAATGCAAGAAAAGGCCGCTATGGAGAGCATGATCAAAAGCTATTTATTTCAGCAGAATCTATTTTCTGCCCCTTTATTCCCAAAGCACAACTATCAACCTCTCGTCTCGCAGCTACCAGGTCATTTAGGAATGGAATTAAATCTTGAAAACTGTTTTAACAAACAGCTTGCGCCAAATCAAAGATTTTTCAAAGTATTTCCGTTCTCTAATTAACATTGCAATCAATAGTTGAGTTAGTATCATCCGAATTTAAATTTTTTTCGTTGTGTTTTGTTTCATGATCTGTCTTCCAGATTTTCATTCTTACCATGTGGTAAATTTCCCTAATAAATGGGGAAAAAAATTATTGCATTTCTTAAACCTCCAGAAAATACAATACTGTTTGAAGACTAATTGCTACGTAGCAGCTCAGATGAGAATATAGCGATTATTGCTTTTTTTTTTTGCTGAGTCATCACCCTGATGTAATTAGGCTGTCGGATGGATCATTGGGTGAAACAGTACTCAAAATAATTTTGCGTATCTGCAAAGCTTAACTATGTCTACAACATTTTTAGAATGAAGTATTTTCAACGCTATACCGACGTGGAGGTAAATTCAGAGTGACACTTTAAATCTCTCAATTAAATCTGAGAATATACAATAATTCTATTGATTAATGCAAGAGAGGACCAAAAACTTACTAATCTTCTTAGCCTTGCTGGCTTTATACATCTCAGTCAGCTTGATAGTAAGCAATCTTCCTCTTTGCATCGTGTGTAACTTGTCATCTTTTTCCACCTGACTCAGTCTCCTCCTCCTACGGCTGACGAAACAAACAAAAATTCTTCAAAGTCAAAAGGTGATACAACACAGGACCAAGGCAATCAGTATAACCCGAATAGCACAGATCCAAGTAACTCGCATTAATTTCGCACTCAATCTTTAAACACTGAAATAAGCGCCAACAAAGAATAGCAGTCAAGCCTTCGACGCTTTTACCAATGCCTCTCGATATAAAACTTTCCACGATTTGCATTGGACTGTATTCCAAGGTCTCTGGGAAAGAGATCGAATCACAAAAGAAAACCGATTTCTTGGAAAATTTGAGGAAACAAATGGAATGCTCCGCTTAATCTTCTTTACCGTCAAAGAGAATAATTTTTCTGTAACCTTCTTTTCTGTGGCAAACTCCTGACCGGTCTGATCTGGCTGAATATAAGGACTTGGGAGAAACTAAAATACTCGAGGCTCTGAAGCTTTCTATATACGATGGGAACCATACAGATGATCGGAATCTCGTACTCAGACTCTATAATGGCACGTTTGACCCAACAAGATTGTATATATCTCGTGCATTATTTCGAGCTAATAACAGCAATTATCAATAGAATTTATACTGCGAATGGTTCGAATGCTACGGTTACCGAGTATAGAACTTTCTCTGAAGTGGACAAAAAAAGTAAAGAATTGTTTAGCAACACTGAACGCTAAAGAGTGATAGCTTGTGATGTGCATGTTACAATTGATTTTTCAAAAATCATTTTGAAGACTGGAGTGTTCAAACCAAACGAAGAAATGACTTTGAATGTAACTTCAAATGACTGCGAAGTGAACATTGTAGGCTTGAAAATCGGCCCAGATCCAAGAGTGAGAGTTATCTTGCAACCTCCCGTTAAATAAGCCACTTTCCTGTTCAGAATTTAGATAATACAGTCACGAATTATTCCTTTTTGTTGATTTTGATCGCGTCAGTGAGCTTCTATCAAATTGCTCAGATTATCAAGAGGGTCCTTGAGAATGCAGGAGATGCTGATAAGGTAATTTTCTCATTATAGAATTCATTGTTAACAGAGGGCTGCATTTCCAGTATTCTCTCATATCGATTGGGTGGCTTTCCATATGGGATCTGTTTATTTGCCTATCGCATTTGATACTTGCTATGCAGACAGAAGTAATCAACCTATTCTTATCTGCTAAAGCTCACATCTACCCCTCGATTTTAGAAATATTTCCATCTTCTGATCATGCCCATTTTCCTGTTTTTCATCTTATTCGGTGTCGTTGACATGAAGCTGATCGTCATCCTCTGGCGTCTCAAGTATGAGGCTCGATACCCGGTAACTTTTCTTCCCACAAATGAAAATTAATGATCCTTTTCTCAACAATTTAGAACCCTACCGAACTGAGAAGAAGAATCACAGCTTTCAATTGGAAACTATGTAAGTTCATTACCAATAAATCTAAAAGGTACTCATCAATATTTTATGGAAGATGGCTCGATATTTGTTGGGTTAATGCTACTTGCTAATCATTTGGTCAATAACTTCTTCTTATTGCTGACTCAATCTTGTCTTGTGCCCCAAATTATCCATAATGTCACACGGAGCCAAAGACCTGATTCTTCTTTGAATCATCTGTACTATATCACAATTGTGAAGAGCTTGCTGCCAGTACAATTTTTCTAGACACAGTTAGTAACACAGATTTAGTTATACTTTAGAGGGTGCCCAGAAAATTTCTTGATGCTGAAACCTTATGCTTGGGTCACTGTTGGAATAATCCTTTGGATGGCTATTCAGGTAGCGCCTTGCTATTTTACAGAAGCAAAAAAAACGCATCATTTTGACATATAATAGATCGGTGTAATCCAAGCTCAAATGGTGTATGGAAATAAATTCTTTGTGCCGAGGTTCCTGTTACCTCCTGTTTACAACTATTTGGTTGATATACAAAGTAGAGGAGACCTTGAAACTGGACAAGAACTTTGGGTAACTCTCAAATTTTCCATTGCTGACTGTTCATTAGGATGATTGCGCAATTTGTATGTCTCCTCTGGACGCGGAGCCGGTTGGCCAACCAACAGACATGCCTCCCCGTGTTCAAGAAATGTATAGAATACTTAGGCCGAGAAGCAACCAGTGCATGCGCACTCCTTGTGGACACAGGTTCCATGTTCCTTGTCTGCTGAGCTGGATGGCCATTAAGATGGAGTGTCCAACAGATAGATCAGCTCTCCCTTCAATCGAATAGCGCTGCTAATTAAATTCGATTTTTGCCTCACTCTATTTGCCACTGTAATTTTCATTCACATTATTCGACTTTTTTGTGCATTGCTGCTTATTCCGAGACTTTATGTGTTTAGAGAGAGAGACGAAGGAGTTTTTTTAAGAAAAAAAAGAAATTCTGTAAGGCAAAGAATGTATAGTTTATTCCGCAGTATAAAATTGCTTGACCTGGAGTTTCATCTTGAATATTCAACAGGCAGTGAGGCGATTTGCCCATCTTATTATTTCTTCGATCTTTAATACACGTTTGATTGGAATGTATGTAACCATGATCGCGAAGAGTTAACGAAATCATAAAGTGAAATGGCTCTCAATTGCATTTGTTGGGACACAATCAAAATTTTCAGAGAGAATTTTTCGCCAAAAATTTAATTTTATTGGCTAGGTACTTCCTTGTCTGTCTTAGAATCAAATCCTTTTGCCATATCACTGATGAAAAGTACTCCTCATCTGATAAGTGCAGTGCACGAAAGCAAATGCGAAAAAATTTGGCAAAAACTTACAGGCGATGCTCAAGTGTTTTATGACCGAAGGATGAAATCATTCATACTGAAAAGAGGATTTGATTTTAAAATTGTCTGCTATCAGCCAGGAACAACAAAAATCCACACAATTAAAGAATTCTCGCTTGGAATAAAGTAAACGACTATAACAGATCCGCTTTTAAAAGCATCTTTTCACCCATTCTAGAGATAATATTGCTCGAGTTGCATTATCTCGAACATTGTCATTAGTTGCATTTCAGACGAACCCTAATACTATAGTATACTTTACTCATTGGTTGTTGATCCATGGGCCTTAATAGAGAGTCTTTAAATTGGAAACATTAGAAGAACAAAAAATTTCAGTCGTTGCTAAAGGAAATGATTCCTCGAAAATACACCTCTTCGAATGGATATGGACCAGTCCACACTACAATTTTGTTATTGCACAAGATAAAGGCATTCATATCGTGAAGATAACAAAAGAAGACTTTAAATTGACTGAACTTGCCTTTATTCCTGCTATTATTTCAACGTGTTGGTTCGAACCAATATCAGAAATATTGGCTGTGACCTCTTATCATGGAATCCTACAATTGCTTTATGTGTCGAGGCTCCATACAAAACAAACTGCACATTTAATAAAGGGACCTATATTAACACTTGATATTAGCCAGAACGCAGAAGGTGCAAATTCGTTAGAAAAAAAGAGTAATAACTCACAATTTATTTGCTAGGAGGAACAGGAGAGGATCTTCCGAATCAAGATTCGACTGAAATTCACGTTGAATCTCCTTTTACTGATTTTAACTGCAACTTATCCCTGGATCGAAACAATCCAAAAGAGGGCCTTGCAAATGCTCAGCAGAAAGTGGCATTAGCGAATGTGTAGAAATTTTACGAATTTTGGGCTCGTTCAATTATTCTCATAGATATGGAGAACCAACTGTTATTCATTTAAATGCAGCTCTTGGAAAGGTGTATCTCTATCAAATTCAAAGCGACGAGGTCAATGCCCATGTAATTCTCCTAAAGGCTGCTGATCCATGTAAATCATAATTGATCTAACCGTTGTGTAAATCTCTTCCAATTGTCACAGGCTCTTTCAGACTGAGCATTTTTGATAATCTGTTAATTTTTCACAACCTTGATGAAAAACAATCTACTATCTATGATCTTCAAGCAAGTAATTCGACGAAAATGATTGGATCGCCCCAACCTATTCATCAAAAATTCTCATCTGCAATTATGAGTGAAGATCAACCAAAGAAAAGTCTCAAATTACTAACAGGACTCGCTCAGGAATCATTAGAACAAAATTCTAACAGCTCCAAAAATAAAATGGCGGACCCATCACTACAGAACCAGGTAAAACATCTTCGTCGCAACTGCGAGAAAATTTTATTCGTTTCGCAGGAGTTTGATCTGAATCAGGCCAAACCACTGATAAAAAGTCCAACCCAACTTCTTGAAACATTGGAAGAGACTAAGCAAGAGCAAAAAGCAGAAGCAGAGCATGGAGAGGGTGACCAAATCGAAGGTGAAGGTAATCTCGTATAGCATCAGTGAATTTGACTTAATAAAACACGCAATTTAGACGAGGAAGATTATGATGGTTTGAAGAACGAATTTCAAGAAGCACTCAGCAATGACGATGAACATGACAGTTCAGCTGCTAAATCTGAATTATCGGAAATTATAGACGAATCATTTGAGGGAAAAAGAGCAGATGATCAGAGCTTCTTAGAAATTTTCCAAAATGAACAAACAAATGAAAAAAATAATCAGGTGCATTAACTCCCATTAAATTCACCATGGGCTAATTCTACTGTCAGGAATTCACCAAAGACAGTACAGATTTATTAAACGAAGATTTTAACCCGGAATCAGAAATCCCGAATATAAGTGAGTCTCAATCATTCTCAAAGATTAAAATAACCAATATCGATCAATCAGTGGAAAGTTCAATAGATCGACTTATTTCTGCTCCATCTCTTCAGAAGAAACAAGAAATCGATTTATGTAATGACTTTATTGTTGACTGTCTCAGCATCTAAATTCAGATTCCAATGACGCTACATTTCTCGGAGATGAGTTTTTTATCAATAAAGCGGCCAAATTAATCTACAAGTTGGAGATTGCCTTGAATAATTTTACTGAGATTGGCATGGATAAAAAAGAGACTTTTGATTTCATGTTGCGAAGGAAGAAGGGCAATATTTATGTGGCTCAGTACCTCCAAAAAGCCATTGTAGAAAAAGAAAGTTTGGATACAATCTCTTTTATGTTCAATCAAATCTGTAAAGCTCACAAAATCGCTTTCCAACTCAAAAAGTATAAGCAACCTTGGGAGAATAAAAGCTCAATGATTATATTTGAATCTCAGGGAAGAGGAAAGCTTAGTCAACAAAAGACACGCCAGATTTTCAGTTCATTTTCGGCAGCTAGGAGCTTCCAATCTCATCCAAATTGGTGATATCAATTCTGCAATTTTCGAGAAGTTATCCTCGGACGCTGTATTGAATAATATAAGTCTTCAATGTTTGCTAATGCTTTTCACTGGCTAGGCCATCGACAAAACTTATTTAGGAGACATCCTTCTCGAATACTGTAGAAATATCCTACTTCAAGATCTGGAGATTCCAAATCAATTGCAAATTACCCTTATGAAGTTACTACTTCAAGCAAAACGCTTTGAGCTTATGTGCTCATTGTTTCGAACCAAATTACTGGATGATTCCCTGGAAAGCGCCGAAGTTTTAATATTTCTTGGGAGCGAAAAAGAGAATAAATATCAATGTACTCTGAAGCTGAGTTATTGAAACACTGAGAATAATGATACTGTAGGTAATCCTGAGAATCAACTCTTACAATCTCTATCTCCAGAAGACTTCTGGCCATCTGCGTTGCAGTTCGGATTTGATATGCTCCATAGGCTTAAGAGCCTGCAAGGAATTATTGACTATTTCCTCAGCATAGGAAATGTATTAGCAAGCGTTTTTTGTTTTTTTTTTTGACCTTCCTACCCGCATAGGTCCTGCAAGCTTTGGAAATAGGCAAGCGACAACCACTTGAGAGTCTGGATCTCAAAGCTTTTGTTGATGCTACGGCTCACCCGAATTCCAACTTCTCAAAAGAAGAGTTGTTTAATTACATGATCCATGTACAATAATCATTAAATTATCAAAATCGATACATTAAACCCGAATTTTGCTAGGTGATGCCCAAAGAAAGAGAAAATCCTCGAAATCTACTTTAAATCCCTCTCGAGAATAGACAATACAAGCACAGTGTTAAGCAGCTAATCAACAATGAGTATCAAATTCTCATAAATTGAATTTTCCCATATCAATAGTAGAACAACCGAATTTATAAAAGATAGTTAGGTGAAGTTTTTATTAGCTCCTGATTTTAAAATCAATTTCTCTTGAATCAAAAATGAGTAATACAAAAAGACTATCTCTTTTCTTCGTCTTTGGCTTAGCTTTGCTTTGCGGTAAAACACCATTTCCTCACAAACAACTCTTATAAGTTTATTTTTTTAAGCGATTTGTGCAAAAGCTGAGTCAACTCCAAGAGTTCAATGGGTTTCGGCAAATCCATTGTCTGATACTCACGATGCAGTGGCTAAAACTAGCTTACTAGGAGGAAATCTCCTTTATCTCAAGGTGAACGGCCTACCTGATGCTATCGATCGAATGCAGGTGTTTATTGGCAACCACACTTGCCAAATCTTTGGTATGATTTAAAGCGTCTTCCTTTTTTCAATTTGATCTTTCATACATTAAGCTCCTTTGAGTGTTGGACCTGACATGATCGTCTGTGTTGTGCCTCAGGCAACAGAATATGGTCGTGTGGCGATCGGAGTCTACATGGATGACAAGCAAATCGAATGGGATTGTGATTCCTGCGCCTACTTTGACTATAGCGTCGATGCCAAGCCAATTCTCAGAGAGGTGACTCCCAACGCAGCAACGAATTCAGAAACTTTCACTGTTCGAGGGAAATGGAATACCCCACATCTTTCTTATGCAGCTCAGCTGCTGCTTGGAAAGACAGGACAAAACTTGGTCTCTCTTCTTCAAAAAGACTGGATTCCAGATGAAGATATCAAACTGAACTTCAAAGTCACAAATCTAGAAGCTGGATATTACAATGCAACTCATTGGGTAAGATTCAGAGGGTTAGCAGACACAAGCTATCTTTCACATGCCCCAACTTACTTTTCTTCTGGATTTTCCAACAACCGAGACCCATTTGACTTCCTTGTGATACCAAGAGTTGATTCAATCAATATCCAAAACATATCTACGCGAGGTGGATTGATTCGCATTACGGGAAGCGGCTTCTCATCACAGAAAACAAATAATATCGTTCAGTTAGGACCAGCTAGTTGTACAGTCACCTCTAGCGACTTTAACAATATAGCTTGTACAGTGACTGCCTCAAGGCTGACAAATTTCCCTTCAACGCCTTCAAATATTCTCGTTCCTGGGTTGAAGCGAGTCGTCTTAAGAGAAGAGTATTTCCCAGGAGCTCTGGGATCAAGCTATCCTTATAGCAATCTTTCATTCTCAAGTCATTTCTCTGGAGCAGCCCCATCTGATCTCAACATCGGCGATGATAGCAGCACTGCTACATCATCATCTTCGATCATTCAAATTGTGAAAGGGTATTTCCATGCCCCAGTGACGGGAGCATATCGTTTCTCTTTAACAGGAGGGAATCGGACAGAATTTAGATTGAACACTCAAGCACCCCTCAATTTGAATTCTTCAACTCAGGATCCACAAATTGAAAACCTTCAGCCCCTATGCAAGATCAATAATTACACGCTGAACCGTGAGTATTTGAAAGATACTGAGCCGAATATTATGTCCACAGCCATTCAACTAGAAGAGAATAAGTACTATTACTTCGAAGTCTGGAACCAGCAAACCCATGATAACGGTTCAGCACGCACGTTACATGAAGGCGGATGGTTTTCGCTGGGCGTTGAGCTGCCAGTCTCAGCTGGAGCTAATAGTTCAAATGCTATCAAACCTTTCCCCTCAATACTCACAATAGAAATACAGCCGAACCCTGTCTACGAAAAGCTTTATTTCAAGATCTGGAATCTGAACAGCAGCGATTCCAACGCACTTTCATTCCAGATTCTTTTTAGAAAGACAAACTCTGAAGGGATACAGCAATCCCATTTGACTCTTCCTCTTCCAGCTTACCCAACTCCTCAAATGGTACAGCAGGCAATTTGGGCAGCAGTAGGGTACGAAACTGATGTTTCAATCGACTATTTCAATGCCAATGAGGAAAACACCTCTGATATCGACTCAAGAAGAGGATTTGGCTTCACCTTAACACTCAAAAATTATCGAAACGATCGATTCATGCCCGTCATCATCACCAACAACTCAGATTTATCGTTGGAGAACCCCAATCCTGTCAAAATCAGTGTAAGAGGCATAACTGTTCCCTCCGATCCAGTCAGAGGAACATGGTCGCTGACTTATAATAATACAAGAATTGGACCTCTTTCATATAGCATCGATGATGATGTCTTAGAAAACTATTTAGAGTCTAAGTTCGGATGGGAGCATATACAAGTTGTGAACAATAAAAATGCTGATGATGGCTCCAAGTTCTCAATTTTCATGCTGAGCCCAATTCCAAATTTCAACGTTAGCTTACTTACTGCTGATAGCTCTGGACTTTCTGGGGGAGGGACAGGAAATGTGAATATTTCTTTCTCTTATCAGCAGAGCAGCAACAACGTATTTTATGACCCAATTCCCTACGAATTTTTAAACTCGGTCCATTTTGAAAGTCTTCCTCGCATAAATGTGACCAGCAACGGGATTGTTGCAGATTGTCGCATTGGGAATAATTGCAGCTTTAGAGTTGTGAGCGACAGCATCGTACCTACGGTCTCAGCCGCTTCATGGAACGCTACTGCAAACATCCTTACTCTCACTTTGAGCAATTACGGGATGTTGAACAGCACAAGTGATCCTGCTCAATATGACATTCAAGTTCAAGGCAGTCGCTGTCTTTTAAGTGGTCCTATCAACCTGACTGAACCGAATGGAGTATTAACCTGTAGCTTTGACATTGGATACGACGGAAACCCAGTGTATAGAGCCGGAGCATGGTTGCCAGATATCCAAATCAAAGGTTTCGGCTACTTAAAAGTAGACCCAGTAGCGAATATAGAATTTGAGCTCGGACAAATAACAATCACACCTAATCTGATTGGGAGAGGTGGAGGAGAGATTCTAACATTTCAAGGAGCAGGGTTAGGTGCTTACAGGGTTGATCCTACTTCAATGGATATTGGAATCGGATCTCAGATTTGCGAAATTATTAGCTGGAGCCAAAATAGAGTTGTTCTGATTTCTCCCCCAGTGACCGAAGATGATGATATGGTCCGCCTTAGGATTGCTCCATTAAGAGCAGCGCTGATGGAGATTTCATACAGGACCGACTCTCCTCAAATCACTTCTATTTCGCCAGCTATAGGCTCAGCTGTCAGCCAAACCGAGATCGAGATACTTGGAAAGAACTTCGGAGAGAACGTCAACATTCACTTGATCAACATACAAGATAACAAGATCAAGTATCCCTGCATAATTGAGGCTGGCGCAATTACTCCAACCAGCATAATATGCTTAGTTGCTGGAGGAATTCCAGGAGTTTATACAATAGATCTACACAACATAGACACCAACTCAAGTAACCGTGCCCAAATCCAGGATCCTTCAATTCGATTTACTTTCGCTCTTACACTCTACAATATTACCTCAAAAGTGGGAACGATACTCGGACAATCTCAAGTGACACTTAACGGTCAGTATTTCGGTGGGGCACCTTCTAATGTGAAGATAGAGATATACAATCCGACCACAAAAGTTTACTATGATTGTAAACTTATTATGCTTACAGACACTGAAGTCAGATTCTTCACGCCAACAGTCCCAAGCTCATTCACAGGGATCATTTACTTCGTTGTCTCGGAACTTGAACGTTATACCTGTAATAAGCTTGCTGATTGCTACTACACCTTTGTAAATGATACGAATGCTTCTGCTCCAGTGATTACTGCCGTTAATGCCACATCAGGCAAAGGAGGAGATGTTATACTCATGCAAGGAAAAAATTTAGCTGGACTGGAACTTGATTATCGACTATCTGTCTTGATTGGCGAAGTCGAAATGAATGTTATTTCAGCAAACGGGACTGCGATACTCTTACAACTTCCTCAGTCTCTGCCAGCAGACCGCAGCAGTCGTTTGGTTGTGAATGTTCCTGGATGGGGTAATGCCTTTTTCAGCAATCAAACAAGCCTTCTGCCCATAGATTATGAAGTCAGCAGCATAAGTAGAAACGTTTTGCCAATTGGAGGAGGTCTAATTACTGTCAATGGATATGGATTTAACAAATATAGTCAAGTAAGTATCCACTGGGCTAATGGTGATAGAGATCTCTGCAGTATTTCTGATTTTGTAACCAGTGAGCAGATTTATTGCATCTGGTTAAACACTCAAAAGCATCCTCATGGAATGAATGGAACGGTCCATGTTACCAATCTGAATGGATTAGAGGTAAAAACCTGCAAAAGCTCGAGTTGTGTTGTAGCGATCGATTCTAGTATATTCGGAATCATCGAGAACATCAGCTTGACCAATATGACCGACGGAACTATTCAAGTAGCAATCACAGGCACGAACTTTGGGAATTCCAATGAATTGAAAGCTTTCCTACAGAGTACAGCAGGTTTGAGATACGTGGTCAGCGTAACTCGATTGAATTCAACCTCCTTAGAGATTAATTTTGATCCGCGCACCATTCCATCAGATTCATACTCAATCTTAATCTCTAACTTGGCTGGTGACTATGCGCTCTATAATACAACGGACCTTATTAATATCCCGCTCATAATCACTAACTCTACCGACTATGGTCCATTTTCAGCCGTTGGAGGCGCAGAGTTCCAAGTCCTAGGAGGTGGCTTTGGTTCGGATTCACGAGTGTACATTTGCGGATTCCCGGTCGTGACCTATTCAGTCGTGAATTCGACAAATATCTACGTCACTCTTCCTCCAATAATTAAAGACACATTAATTAGTGAAGGTTTGACCCCTCACCTAAGTCAAGTACTGACTGGATACCCAATTTCTGATACAATAGCCAATGCTGACGCAGCCTTTGATGGTGATTTGCTGACTGCCTATAAGAGCAGTTCTCAGAATACTAGCTGCTACGTTGGACTCAATTTTGGTGAGCAGCAAGTCGTCAGAATCGATCAAATTAGATTCTTTATCAACTTTGACGTTGACCCAAGGTCCTATCAAGGAGGTGTATGGGAAGGGGCAAATGACAATACGACATGGACAACGATTGCTACGCTAGATTGGAATGTGTTGGAATATTGGACGATAATTGACATTCCGAGCCCATCAAATTCTACTCGTTATCAGTTCGTGAGATATCGTCATCCTCAGGGAGCCTGTGCTTTGGCTGAAATTCAAATCGTCGGGCAAAGAATGCTGGCTCAAGGGCTCCAAGCGGATACAACGAACTGTTCTTACAGAGTCGAATCTAATGGAAATGTAGCGCAGTCGGGAAGTTCTATTTCACTTCAAATAAGCAAGAATCCAGGACTCATATTCGTTTATCAAGGACCAGTGACAGTTTCAGTTGAAGGAGGGGATATACTGACCTTTATGTATAGTTCTAACAGTACTGTACCATTTCCCACAGACTCGACTCTCTACAGTTTAAAAATTGAAGGATGCAGTGCTGCCTTCCCGACCATTGATGAAACCTCCCAGACAATCAGCTTCATTTCGAAATATTGCCCGACTCTTCCAGCTTTGACTAGAGATATTTTCAAAACTCCGCAGCTGAAGCTTTCAATCGATGGTTTCAAGGAAGTTACTATTCTTGGACAGTTCTATGGCTATTTTAGCTATTGGTCCAATCCAATGACCTGGAAAAGAAATTATCTTCCCAGAGATGGAGAAGATGTTGTGATTAGTTCAAACATGAGGGTTATTTTAGACATTGATACAGCACGGTTAAGAAGCCTTCGTGTAGAAGGGTTTCTACTTGTACAAAACCCACCTATTCCCCAATCGAATTGGACTGTTGATCTCAAAGCCAGTCGTATTTACGTCCCCTCCACCGGGTTCTTTGTAGCTGGTCGAGCTGATGAACCACTTACAGGTATGTTTTCTGTAACCCTTTTACGGGATGAGACACAGCCACCTGTTGATACATCTAGATTCTCCAACGTGTATCCCCGCTCTATTGATAAATTGTTCCAATCTGAAGGTGGATATATTGAATTTTATGGCCACAAACGAAATGCTACTGCCACAATCCTTGCATCACCAGCTAAAGCTGGAGATTTCAACATGAGCGTAATAAATCCTCCTAGTGGGATTGACTGGCGGGTTGGAGAGGAGATAGCTTTGGTGGCTTCTGACTACACTGGAAAAACTGAAGTTCGATCTATCGAATCTATAGTTGCAACTAATGAAAGCATTCAGATTGTTCTCAATGATTCCTTGAAATACAATCATTATAGAATCACCGACTTACCTGAAGACAAAGGTGCTGAGACAGGATTGGTCTTACTTCTCTCTAGAAATGTTGTTATTCAAAGTGAAACTGACACAAATTTCACAAATGTGTCCTCGACTTTCTGGCAATATGGAGGAGAGATGATTTATGAAGGAGCAAACAACCTCGCCGTTGAATCGCATCTGATCATGGACAATGTACGCTTCAAAAGTATGGGAAAACCTTTCAACCAGGGACTATCCTCAGCAATAAGACTTGCTAATATTTGGGAGGGTTCAAGAGTCCGTCTCTCAGATAATGTGATCTACTATCCTGCTGGGTATGGTATCAATCTTATTGGAGCAAATAGGATTACCATTAACTCAACGATCATTGTAGGAGCTATGGGCCATGGAATTACGAACCGTGGAGGTTTTGAAAGAGGAAATACTATCATAAACAACTTCATCATCGGACTAAGAACGAGCTCTTACCATAGCTTCAGTGATATGACAGGTTATGCACTCACTACCACTGATGGTAGCTCAAATTATGCTGGTAACATAATCGGAGGCAATGAAGGATTTGGGTTCAGCATGACGCCTTTATCAATAATACCTCGCGAGGCTTACGCTGCTTCAAATACGCTTATGAATTCCTTCGTGCGTCAATCATGCAACCTATCAGGCCTGGTTTCTTTTGCGAACACTCTAGATGGTATCTTGATAGATGGATGGACTCCAAGACAATATATCTCTCCACCATTAACCAATCCGCTCAGCAACCCATATAATGTTTTAGAATTTGCCGGAATTCAGGTTTATTCTAATGGGAAAAATGGATTTAAAATATCACGATCAAGTCCCGTGTCAGTATCTGGGATCACCTCCGCCTTTAACTTGATGTCCCAAATAGCCACTGATGAGGCAAGCGTATTATTTAATTCCGTCCGCAATCACTATAAGGACGTCTTTCTTAAAGGAATTTCAGATTCTGGATGGAATGTCGGCTCTAATCTGGTTGGAGCGACCTCTCCAAGCCGAGGAACAGTCTATTATGAAAATATCCACTGTGCTAATCTATCCACATGCTTTGACACCTGCTATCAATGTTCAGATTCTGATCTTTGGACGGCTCCGCTTACGATCGTTCAGAATTATACTGGCACCAATATCACTGTCAGCGATTTTGTTCTTTCAAAAGAAAGGGATGTGCTGCGTAGTGATTCGTCCAATTTTGTGGGCAATAACACTGCTGGCACTCTTTACCTACAAAATGGAGCTTATCCCCATCTCAGCACGCTTTGTACATTAGAACAGAACAACAGCTCTCAAATTTGTGAGGGAGTCGGAGAAACCGTCAAATTTGTAAGTTTGACGAACTTTACATTTAATGAAGTGGTGGAAGATAGTTCTATAAGTCTGAAAATCAAAGAAATGACCTCAGGAAACACGACACAATTGAAAGGAAGACAATCCTCTTGGACAATCCCCCTTTCTACAACACAAGGGTCGTACCGCATTGAGCTCATCAAGAGCAACAATATTACTAAAGAATGGAGTTCTTTCGCTATCATTCCTGCAACTGCTTGGAGCGTCTGGGACGAAAATATGAATACAATTTACTTAGAATTACCTTTCAGCCTGCCAAAAAAAGACGTTCAAGTGTCTCTTCTTGATTCAGATAACATTACCGTTACCCAAGGAGTGCTGACTGAAGGTTTTACAGGTCAAGAGAGAAATGGAGATTTCGTTTTAAACAACACGAATCGAACAATAACAATAGCCTTGAATGGCAAGCGAGGTTTGAATCATACTCTGCTGGTTAAAGCGATCTCATGCACTGAGGATGACCATTGTGGTGGCACTTTCCTCCATATCAATGAGACGATCAATTACAGCGTCCTTTCGAACTGGAGTGATCCCTCAAGCTGGCCTTCTGGAAAAGTCCCTGTAGATGGAGAGATGGTCATAATTGATTCAGGTGTCGAACTTCTGCTTGACGTGTCGACTGCCAACCTAAGCGACCTAATTATTGATGGATCCCTCTTTATCTCACCTGATTCTGGAAACCTACAGATAACTGCCTCAAATATTTGGGTACGAAGAGGTAAACTTCAAGCTGGAACAAAAAGTATTCCATTCCCTCCGTCAGTGAAATTTACAATCTTACTCACCTCAAATGAAGGGGATTCTGAGCTGTTGGCTCAAAGTGTTGATGCTGGAAATAACGTTCTTTTGGTCACAGGTACTCTTGGATTATTTGGCTCAGATGCCTCAGATCGTAGCAGCCCAAGTATATTAACTCGAACAGCTAAGAGAGGGTCTGCAAATATTACACTCAGCATTGCACCAGCTTGGAATCAAGGTGATAAACTTATCATTACAACGACAGATTTTGAAACAAATCACACAGAATTGAATACTGTTGCTGGAGTATCTGATGATGTCGTTACTCTATCATCTCCATTAAACTACACTCATTTTGGAGAATCCCATTCTCTGCCAAATTTGGCGGGTTACCAAGCCAAGGTCTTCAATGTGGAGAGAAATATTATCATCAAAGCAGCTAATACTTCATATGGGTGTCGAATCCATATCGGCAATTTTATAGACCACGATGGAACGCTGAGGACCAATCAAGAGCTAGTTCTTGTGGCGACTCAAATTTTGAATGGAGGTCAGAACAGTAAGGATAGTCGAAGAGGTGCCATAAAGGCAGACGTTTTGGAACCAAATTACATCTATAATTACATTCAACTTCAAGATGTTGTTCTTTATGATCTGAATGGGCCTGGTATTGAATTGATAAACTCGAATAATATCACTATTAGAGAATGTCTAATACATAACGCTCGGTCACATGGAGTCATGGTGCTTGGGTCGTTGGGAGGGCTCAACCTTCAGGACATTACCGTGGTCAATGTGAGATCTGATCCAGTTAACCTCCCTCCTAACCCAATTCTCCAAGAGGAAATAGTTGGAATTTATTTCAAATCAGACACACCTGCAAGAAACCCAAAGACATATAAAATCTTAAATTGCTGGGTGATTGGATCCGAAAGTATCGGCTTTGCTGTGCCAGAAACGCCAGATGGGCAGTCGATATATTGGGACAGGAACGGCGCTATTGCTACTCAAATAGGTTGGCTGGCGGCTTCTTCTTCTGGAGCGAGCTCTTCTGCACGATCCCTCTCGAATTTTACAGCTTGGAGAAATCAAGAAGGTATTCTGTATTATGGAGCTGGTCATAGCCTGACGGTTACTAATAACATCCTTGCAGACAACAGGATGTCATTAACCGTGAATCCAGGCGACATAAATAATTCTACAGTAATCATTCAGGCCAATACTTTTATTGGAACGGCTATCTCAATCAGTGACACCGATTTCCATACAATCTCTTCCTGTTCAAATCTATTCGGAATTCGGCTAGGAGTAAGAACCGAAAGAAGCCGTGAGTATCCAGCATTATTCAAAGAGATGCCATTTTATGCTCCAGGTTCTAACGCCGTTCTGGTTTCGAAAGTTGCCCTCAATTTCAACTCATTCTACAACTTCTCTAATCAAAACGCAAATTGTCTAAATGTCAGTGTTTTCAAGACTAATGAATTTGCCACTGACACCACCTCCATGCACTATGTTGCAAACAGCACAGTTTCGAATGTACCGCAAGCTAACATCGCTTATTTCGACAAACACGCAAAAACTATCAGCGGTTTTACGAATTGTGGGGCTGATGGGTGCAACGGAATCTCCAATGTCTTCTTAAAAGACCTCGATGGGTCTCTCGGAGGCTCGCAGCCGGGATTCTTTGTTTCTTCAGCTTTACCAAGTATAACAAATCCTGTGAGCTGCACAGAAGTATCAACCACAACGAAATGGTGTGGATCACAACCTTTAAATGCCACCTTAGGGGCTAACCTCTCTCACATCTTTCATAACTCGTACACCTTTGGAATGCTATTAATTGATGATTCGCACGATTATTACTTAAACAGTTCAATCCTTCCAAATTATCAGATTCATATCACAAGCCCAGTTGGATATAACAATATTCTATATACTTTCGCTAATTTCCAAGCAACATCAGGCACAAACACCAACAATAGTAACAGCAGTACTCCAGTCAGTTCGAGAAGAATGTTAGGGGACACCAGTGATGTTACAGTCTCCAGACCTCCTCTGTTCCCTGCGTTGGTGCCTCTCGGACAAGTGTATCAAGTTAACTATTCAAATCCAATGAGGAAGGTACATACCTCACTCGCTTTTGAGAACTCTACCTACTCCAACACTAACATGGTGTTTCTCGAGTTCCCGGTTGCTGTCAATCTGAGCATAATCCCTGAAAGCAGTCATATTATTCCACTCACAAGCGAATTAGAGAACCTAACTGTTGCTCTTGATGCTCATGCTCAAAAATGTGGGGATTATGCTCATGATTATCAAAACGGAGTTACCAGAATTCTTGTAACGGGAGAAATCGGATGCAACATGACACTTCATACGCTAGCATCGACATCATTCACCTTTAATTTGAGCACTAACTATGAAACCTTCAATAATAATAATTTCTCTCAAACCTTAATAAATAGGATTGCAGAAATTATTGGCATTTCACCTAAGCAAGTACAAATTCACAAAATAGTGAACCTTCAAGGAGAAGAGGGCACACAGGTATTATTTAGAGTTGGTCAAACTCTAGATGAGAGCATAGATGTTGGTCACCAGCAAATTGAAAATTACTCTCAAGCTCTGTTCACAGCGGTTAGCAACAATCAATCAATTTTCCACCCTCAATTAAAGATTGTTGACTATGGTTTTTCAGCGCTCTCTTTGAACAATAACAGCAATTCTTCTTCTGGAGGTAATAGCTCTAATGGTACAGATGTTCCACAGCCAATACCTTCTGGCGGAGGTTCTTCAAGTTTGATTTATGTTCTTCTCAGCATCTTGGTTATTCTTGGTGGAATTGCTGCTATCTTCTATCTCAAACTCAGGAAAAAACCCGTAAAAGTTGCAGACGTTTCTACCGATGAGAATAATCTAACCACTTCAAAAGAAATATCGACTGAGATGACATACGTTATCTGATCCTTTATCATTTCTTCTTAATAAATATTTGACATTAAGAGAATTACATTTTCTGATTTTATTTCCATCTAAGAGAGAAAAGTTCATATTGTCATTGCGCAGCCTAGTCTGAGCTAAAGACATTCAATAATAAAAAAATGTATCATTAGTGCAGCCACACAGTAATAAAACACCTTGAGCTGTATTTAAGAGGACCTACTGTATTTTCCTTATCTCTTTCATCTTATTCAGTGATGTTTAGATAAAATGGTTCAAAAAGACATATTCATTTAGTATACATTAACACTTACAACTAAAAATTAACAGAGTATTTCAAAGTAGGAGACATCAGTAGAGGGGGACGTCGTCAAGAAGTATGATTTAAAAAATTACGATGGAAAAAGCATATTTATTTATCTTATTAATTGATAGTTCTTTATAGGGAACCAGCGCTATCATCCGAATCATCTTCATATGCATATCTTTTCGCTTTTCTTGCTTCTGAGTCAAAAAGAGATTGACTCTCTCTTTGCCATACCGCATCTCGAATTCTTGCTGGAGTCATCATAAGCAGGATATGTATCTACATGGATTTCAGTTGACAAAGTCTAAAATTGCGTTAGGAACCTGTCTGCATCTTCTGATATAGTATCTTGAAAACGGTTTTCTTTTCATAAGTCTATTGTAATTTATTTCGTTAGTTGACCAAGGCTCCACTTGATTCAGCAGCAGCAACTATTTAATTGTTTGTTAATCAATTAAGATGCCCTGCAAGCTTCAGATTACCTTTAGCACTTCTAGGTTGTCATTCACAATCGCGAAATAAAGTGGAGTTCTTCCAATCTAGCTCGTCCGTTCAGTAAGATGCTTGAAAACGCTGATTATTTTACGATATCTTTAGCTTGCAAGTCTGCTCCAAAGCTTATTAGGAGCTCAATTACGTCGACATAAGAGTGTCTGACAGCCCAATGCAGCGCAGTCATATGAAACTGATCAAAGTTAGTAAATGAGAAATAAATCCTTCGGAAAACACTTCATTTACATTATCAAAGTCGTAGACGAGATACTTATTTTCTCTCAGATAGTATTCAACTTGTCGATATTCTCCTCTCCTGGCAGCAAGTATAAAATCTTTTGAGTATCTTTTCTCGAATGGAGTCACGCTAAACACTTTATAATGCAAAACCTAAACGTAAAAGAATCAATGTTTCCCATTTTTTCGTCAAGGAGAGGTACTTCAAGAACAGTAAGTTTCAATTTCTTGAGAAGTCTAACAGCTTTGCCGAATCTTTGTAGCAGCTCTCGCCATTTCCGTTTGACTCCATGCTCTGCTTGATCTTGAGAAATAATTTTTCCCATCGTTGCACCATGAGTGTAAACCTTTCTCCTCTGATTAATTTGTAATAGCAGAGGATGAACAGGCGGCTCAGTTTTTCGGACTCCTTCTTTAATTTTCTCCGCAAGCTTTTCGCTCTCCGCGAGATTTTTATCAAAGATGGCAGGATCTAATAGCTCAGCTTTTAGAAGTTCTTCTCTAACCATATCCGGAGAATCTATATTAGATACACCACTCATAATCGAAAACCGATTATCGTAAGTGAACCCAATTTGATTTTGTCCTGTTTTGGTTGGACTGTCTTGCATAGGTATCTCAGCCTGACTATTAATAATGACACTCCCTTTTACTTCTTTGGTCTTGTGGTTCGGAGACATTGATTTTGAGAGAGAATCCAACCGATCTCTTGTTGAAACGACTTCCGTTTTTTCTTCGAAGACATCAAAAATTGTTGGTTTATTTTTAAGTTTTCTCACTCGAGAGCTTCGAGTAGGAACAATCCGACCATCCCGCAATTTTGCTAAATATCCATCCAATTCATTTAACTTTTCACACCTAGTATTATCATGATCCTCTTTTGTGTCGCATTTAACGAGGTCCTTGATAGCAGTCACAGTTTGGGTAGGTGTGCTCTGATGATTTAATTGCCTTGTGTCATTTAATTGTTGTATGCTGTTAGCATTGTTGTCTCTGGAGCTTATCGCTCCGGGGTTCGATTCTTTGACATAAGTTATTATTGGAACTTTCAGTGGAGAAATTATTCGAGTGGGAGAACCGTCTGAGGTGGTGGGTTTTCTGGCTACCGCGTCTGATTTAGACCCTTGAGGTTCTAAATTGATGCGAGAGGAAAGTTTCTGATCCGAATGGAAATTGCTAACGGTAACACCCAAAAAACCTGAAGCTTGAGTCCGACTAGGAGAAGCAGCACGGATATGAGAAGTTGCTCCTGTTCTGGCAGTTGAAAGAGGAGAGCCGTCAGATTGAAGCCGGGGAACGGAAACTGATCGCGAATTTTTTGGTTTTAAATCATTGACTTGGAGCAATGAAGTTAATGTCCGGTCATGATTCTTTCTCATTACGAACACTGTTTTCTTGCATTCGAGTTGATTTTGAGAATTATGATATCTTTCCAGAGCCTTTGATTTATATTCTGGAACCTCCTTGTGTTGTGTAGAATAGCTTCTTTCCGTTCTCGGAGCTGGAGTCTGGTATCGCTTCATATTTTGCTGGAGGATATTGAATTTCATGCTCAGAATGGTCGGGTTGTCTCTTTGAACGTTCTTGATGAGACTTCGGTTGATTGGATAAACTTTCACCTTGTGAGCAATCGGTTGATAATGGTTGAAGCCTGGCTGTTGGATGGAGGTTTTAGGTATGCTCTTCGAAATTACAGGAAGAGCACCACTTCCACGTTCTTTGACAGATGAGAGTGAAGTATTGTACAACATTTCAATTAAAAACTTACTTTATATTAAAACCAATTAAAATAAAAAAGAGTGGGTTTATTCTACTCCGAAAAAGGGATAGGAACTTGATTTATTGAATGCAAATGCCTCATCACTGTAAATGTCCAGATCAAAACATTAAACATCCAACAATTGAGAAAGTATAGACATTTATGATCACCGTAGCACGAGATGCTTTGAAAGAGGATATTAGAGACATAGAAATAATCAAACGAATCTCGAGAAAATAAGCGAGCGGTCTGTGCTTGAATTAGTTGTTTTGTTGATATTTCCTTCATAGTTGAAACCAGTTTTACTCGAAAGTCAAGAAATATTGGGAATAAACATCAAAAAAATACAAATTTTCCATCAAAATGATAATTGGTATTCTCATAGTTTAGAAATAATCCTGATGATGGATGTGTAAGATATGGCTTTTAGTTGAGTTGAGTTTCCTGGGAGGCCATTATTTCCTGGGAAAGGCTTCTGAAAACAAAGTTTAAATGATTTCCAAACTTCTGAGCAAAAGGAATAAGTTTCATTAAGTGATTCACAGATCTTTTTGCTAAAGCATCCCAAAAGAAATGCAGCTTCTTTTACAAAGCTAGCTCTCAAATCATACCGAGAGTATCAGAAAATATTATTGAAAAAACTGAATCGATACATCTTTTTGAGAAACACATGAATCTACCTTCACAAATCTAAGCTCCATAAATGAAAAGAAATTTAACAAATCGAAACTTGATGTATTTTCCAAATCATTTCAAAGATTTCCTTTTGTTGAGTTAGCAAAAGGAATCTATCGATCAAAATCCGAATACCTAAGCTTTTCAACACTGAGAAAACTGGTATTTCAATTATTCAGACCAAATATTTATTGATTGCTTGGAATTTGCGAATTTCTCTCTCCTCATGATCTCTGTATCTTATTTAATTATATATAGATATCTATTCTATTATTGAAATACTTCGTACTATGAGTCTTTTGAAGTCAAACTACCTGAAGGACCTTCCTGAAAGAATCTCAAGTCATTGGAAATCTGTCCGAGACTTCGTTAAGGACTTCTTCACTGAAAATTCAAAAACAAACCGCGACAAAATCAAACTTGGACTGTTTCTTCTTGGTGTTTGGTATTTAACTCCAAATGTATGCACGCTCTTCCGAGATATATATGACCGACTCACTGCAAACAGTTTGAAGACCATCCAAAAGAGATACCTCTACTCAGCCAAAATTAAAACCGAAGAATCTAAAAGCGAAGAGCTCCATTCTTGGGTTGTGGTTACTGGAGCTTCCGATGGAATCGGCAAAGCCTATGCTCTGCTTTTCGGAAGTCTTGGATTTAATGTCGTTCTTGTTGCTCGCTCTCAAGACAAGCTTGTGGACGTTGCAGGGATATTAGAGTCAAAGCATAAAGTGCATACCAGAATCATTCAAGTTGACTTCTCAAAAGTCTTCACCTATGAAGATATCGAACGCAAAATATATCAAGAAGTGAAAGACCTTGATATCAGCATTCTCGTGAACAATGTCGGCGTTGGGCATTTTTGTCGGTTTGAGAAATTATCTTACAAATCAATCTATGAGCTGATTCATGTGAATATTCACAGTTATGTGTATGTTACCTATGTTCTCATCCATAAACTCAAAGAGAGGGCAACAAAGAAAAGGGCGGCTATCATCAATGTTTCTTCTTCTCTTGGAGACGGACTTGTTATGCCAGGTTTCGGTTGCTATCCAGCCTCCAAAGCTTTCAATCTCGCATTTTCAAAGACTCTTGCGAATGAATTTGAGAATATTGATGTCTTGGGAGTATCTGCTGGACAAGTCGCCACCAATTTCCGATGCGTTGGAATGCCCAACAACAATGAGGGAATTCACAAAGGTGCGATTAGTCCAGATGACCACGTTCGTGGCGTGTTAAAATACCTTGGGAGAGCGAAAGTTGCAACAGGGTCAGCTCAACATACGCTGAAGTTCCGATTATACAAAGCAATCGGTCCATTGCTCTCAAGGCCTATGGAGAAACGCATTATGAAGAGTGTCGACGAGAGAAATGCACAGCTGTTTTAGACCACATTCTTCAGAAAAATTCATAAAGTGTCTTGCATAATTGAATTTATCCAATGCACCTCGAAAATTGAAAGAGAAGTAAAAACTTCTTTATTGAAATATGACAGCAGCCATGTACCAAAAAAAAAGTAAGTAGCTTTATAAGATAGCTCGAGTATCGAAATTAGTAGTACACAAGATTTTAATAAGAGGCAGAGAAGTGGAAAAGTAAAAAACACAGTTGATCGAATCTAATGGATTGATTAGAATTCATAATTCATGCTTTATTGGTTTATTGAGGAAATCAAAATGCAATAACTTAATTAGAGATTTATTGGCACAGACCCAGATTCTAATTTAACCATGGAAAACTTTAAAAGAAACAAAATATGGAATCCGCCAAAAGAAGAATCAAAAAATAAATTCTTAGGAACAATCCACTGCTTAATCGTTCTATGCGTAGTCGAGCGTACCGTAACTTGTATCTGAATTTAATGTGTAAGAGGCTAGCAAAATAAATGTTTTTACCGAGCTTGCCATCGCTTCCAACGAGAGTCAAAGGGTCAGAGCCCGTTGTTACTTCCAAATGGCGGGCCATTGAGCCGGCACATTTATGATCGTCTTCATCTGTAAGCTTTGTGATAATTTTCAACTGAATATTGTTGTAAATTAAAAAAGAATCATTCTTGTTGAGGAAAGCAGCCTCTCTTTCTTCAGCTGAATTAACTCTCTGTATTCCAACGTATGCCATTACAATAACAGCCACGATGTCTAAAAGCAAAATGCCAATGGAACCAAATCTTCCGAGGCTGGATCTTAAGACAGAAAAATATAGTATGATCACAATAGCCAATATCACAAAATTAATTGTAAGCATCAGATGGTGGTTTTTTAAGGCCTCTTGCTTCGCAGTCTTCAATCGGTTCCATATCCTTTCAAATTCCTCTTGCTTCAATTTATCTCCAATTAGATCCTTATTCACCGTAGGAACCTGTTCTTTGTAGTTTAACTCAAAAGTAACCTTTTTGACAGTGGACATGAAAATAAGATAGGTGTAGGTTAACTTAATTTATTTTCGAGAACGGAAGGATTGAGATATCGGATGAGAATCCGTTTCTTAATAGTTAATATTTTAGAAATTAATTTGACTAGCTAATCAAAGTGTTTTCAAAGCGTTTTTATACGTTTTAATCCATGCTGTTTCCCTTTGAAAAAGGTTGACATTTTATCCGCCTTCTCTCCGATTTTCTTTCCGATGAGAGGCTGCTTGAACCAAGAATTGATAAGAAAACTAGTTGAATGAAGGGAACTCGTTGGACTTTGAATTCCACAATTCTCGAACAGATATTATGTAAAAAAAAATTAAATGTAGTGACCCGAAACGGCATCACACTGATATTTAAATCATACCAGCAACAGTAACAACACAACTCTAGCTTCAGAAAACTACATGAATTGATGATTTATATTTCTTTCGATGAAATTTATTTCCATTAATTCTTGTTCCATTGTAGAAAATATAAAGAAACGAAAGATTCCGCCAGTCACATTTAACTAGTTTCTCACGTTATGAGTATAGGTCCATACATGTGTAAAGATTCAAAGATTAGCCACCTAATCTTCGCTAAATGATATGAAAAGTCAGAAACCCAATTTGAGTTCATTTATTGAGAGATTTTAGCTTCATCTCGACTGAAATAGTTATGGCTTTCCCAATCCAAAATTTGGCAAGAAATTTATCTGTATACATGAACAAATTTTTTAATGTTTTTTTTGTTAATGACCAGCAATGTACCTACTGATTTTTTTTCTCCTTTCGATGAGAGTTCTCAGCGATTTCATAATATCCAAGGTCATACATCACAGAAGAAGTTGTCACGAAAACGAACCAATTTAGAGACGTTATGTCAAAATGAAATTAGATGCAATTGCATCCGTTAGTAAATTTTATTGGGTTTGGCCTTGAGAAAATCGTAAATAAACGGCAACAAAACGCATAAAGCCTTTAATTTTATGCTTTTGATTAAGTTAAGATTGTTATTTCAATTAGTTCTTTAGTAAAATCGCAATGGCAGCTGTCTCGAAAAAAGTCGCTATCGAGTTAAATTTCACAAATGATGTAGCCCCAAAGGTGAGGTTGGAGTTCATCGATAATAAACTCACTCAAGAGGAATTTGAAGATATATGGCATCGGATTCGACTTGCCAAATCTAACGAAGCAAAGAAAGCCACTCTGATGGGGGTTTTAAGTGTTTTAATGGTTATTGGCTTAGTGGTTCTTGCAACTCTTGCTCAAAGGCAAGTACTTGGAACAATGAAAGTAGCTATTCCTATACTCGGAATTGGAGCCGTTGTAGCAGTTATGGCTACATATTACTTTATCAAGAGAGTTATGCATGCTCATGAGCTGCTAGTTGATGAATTAAACGCTAACGATCCAGTCTTATCAGCGAAACATGTAAAATTGGGTTTGAGAATGAAAGAAATGGGAACAGGAGAGACCGAACCTAAAGTATTCCTTGATATTTATGCGCTTTCTGATGTTGAAGCATTGAGTCATGGAGGTAAATTTGGTTCTTTTGAAAATATCTAACTTTTCTTGTCTTAGTCTCAAGTTATGGCACGATGCAAATGGCATAACTATGTTTTTTTACCCAATGGACCGAATTGCGTGTTCATTTTGCTGTAACATCTCATTTTTTGAATCATATGCTTTGGATTGTTGATTCATTTCTCAGAATAAAACTACATATTAATGTTTCCGTGTTAATTCGTGAGTTATGAATCGAGCAGTGTTTTCTAACTTAATGACTTAGAATCTCCAAAATAGATAGACTCCAAAGGTATAAATGCGCAGGGCGGAAATTTTTTTGCTTTTGCCAGCAAGAGCCAAAATCAATCGCTTAATCTTAAATTAAAATTTACGATTGTGCAGCCTTTCGCTAATCATCCTTGTGAGACAAGAGTTATCTCGTGAAAATAATGAAGCATTCCATTGCCTTCATGATACAAATGATTTCCTCAACTAATTTTTCTTTGGGATAAACAATAAAAACGCTCTTGTAGATCATTTAAAAATTCAGCGAAGAGAGTCCAACTCTTTCGTTGCTCAAGCACTCTGATATACCCTTTATCACAAATGCAAACGAAACCTAAATTGCGCTTCCATAAAATAGTATTAGTTTGCATCAATTTTCTGAAATATGATTTCTGTATAATTGAAATGAAATAGATTTATTAGAAGATAATGGGGCTTCTGAGTTTATGGTAGGTGCTGAAGTTGATTAGCAAACAGTGATATGATTTTCACTACACGAATGAGTACCTTTCCCTTGTTCAGATGGCATCTTCTCACGATCAATCTCTCAAATTTGTCATGAACTTACCCAGTTTCAGCCACACTTTCTCTGTTATTGTAGAAAAAAATATATGTATTTCAGCTTGCTCCCGATGCGGACACTATAACTCTAGAAGTTAGTATCAACTCCAATTCTAGATAGTACAAATATTCTTCTTTTTGAAATATTGCCAGATATTTTTCTAGTCCCAATCTCTGACCCCCCCAAAAAAAAAAAGAAGACCAAATTCCTCGACGATTTATCCGATAAGCTGAGGAACGAGAAAAACTCCCTAGCCTTAATGCTCCTAAAGAAATTTAATCAAGTCAAACCATATCTTTGAAACAACTGAAATTACTATCCAGACCCTTTCAAAGCTCATAATATATTATATTAACTATAGCTTAATAAAAACTAACTGTTGAGAAAAAATAGACACTAATGTCCTGTGCTATCCCCTTCGAACTCTTTTAAAGAATAACCACGATCAGACAATAGCCGAGCGAATCCGGAGCGAGCAAGTTCTCTCATCAATGAAAAAATGATTATGATGAGTGAGAAACTCGAATCAATTGGTTCAAATTGCTAAAGGTGAAAACTCTCATTTTAGAAAGAAAAAAAGAGTAAGTCTAACACTGAAGGAAATATCTCAAAATTTGCAATCGGTCTTACTTCAAGGCCAATTCAAATGAAGAAATTTATCCAAACATATTCATAACTCATGAAATAATAAATATCAATATGTAATAAGTCAATAGCTGGAGATATAACAGACTTAAATTTTGATAAATTTTTCTATTAACCTATTTAGCGAGGATCCCTTTGTCGGCGAATCCTTTGGAAATTAGCCATTCATCTCACCATCAAACGAGTGGATGCTTTAATTTCCGCTTCTTAGTGATGATAATTATTGAATATAGTAATTTATATATATATGTTAGCCCATCTGATAGTTAAGGAAGGCCAAACCGTTGAAAGCAAAATCTATATTTTCTTTAATCTCTTGGCATTGTCGTACTTATCTCTTGTGAAGCACTGATATTAAATTGAAATCGGGACATCGTGCTATTAGTGCTAGAAATAATTTGTGTAGAGGGAGTCAAGATCGGTACTTGAATCTTGCTGGTAGCAGTATCTGGGTTCTCGTCTGCTGATTGTCTTTTTAGATCACTTCCCTCACTCTTGTGATCTGAATCAGATTCTTCACGTTCTGCATTTGATTTAGATATCATGGCTTGAATGATATTAGCTCTGGCAGACTCTCGCTCACAGGTTGGTTTTGGAGCTGAGTCTTTAGTTAGAGGTGACTTAATAACAGGTTTAAAAATCCCCTTAGATTGAAAAAGCTGAAAGTTCATAAAATAAATATCTTAGGAATGATGATTTTCAGCAAATCTATTACCTTTTGCTTCTCTGCAGGAGGTGAGTCATCGCCTTTACTGCCGTGGTTTTTAAATATTGTTTCTGGACAGGTTCTCAAAGAAATTTGATTTTTAAGTTGGATAATTTCAGCTCTGGGTTCAATAAGGTTGATTAAAACAAAAATAGAATTTGATGTGGGTTTACTCTCGTTTCATGGCGATGCTTGCAAGATATAAATTTTGCTCAGCGAGCTCCCGTAGTTGGAGTTCAAGTGCATCTATCCTTGCGCTCGTCTCTTGCTGAAGTTTTTTCAATTGCTTGTGCTTTGATTAAAATAGTTAAATTCTATATTCGGGAAGGTTTTGTTACCTCGATTAATAAGTGCGAATCCTCTACATTATCGGGCTCTTTCAAGACTGTTTGGTTCGTTACGTCATCACACTTTCTTTTCATCAGCCTCAGTAAATTTCTAAGAAAAACTGGTAAATTTCCAATTCGATTTAGATCATTAACTTCTTTCCACTTTGAAACAGTTTATGGTAATATATATACTGATTTTGGTTGTTCCTCAGTTTCTTAAAGCCATACAAATTTAACTAAGAATAAGGATCAGAGGGAGTTTAGGAAGTTTAAGGGTTACCTGTCTGACAAACGAGGTAAAATTCTTGTGTTTAAAAAATTTTGGGAGAATTTTTTCGAATTCTTGGCAGTCTTTAACCAGGATGCTCGTTCCATTGTTGTACCATGTAATAGCATGGGAATATTTATTGCTCTGCCAAGAATTGAAGTTAGAGACATGGAAAATAATGTTAATTTCGGATTACTTCCAAAATATCGAAGGTTTTTGTCAGGAATTTTGGTATGTGCGGTGTGATACTTGCTTTCATTTTAAGAGACGACAGATCCATTGAGCTCGCTTGATTCATTTTCACTGTCAACTCGAATTTTTGATTAGTTATTTTTTGGAATCAATTTTTATTGGCAGTTTAAGTTATGCAATTTTGCGCTCGATTAATCACTCAGGCTCTAATTTTTCTAAATTCTTGCTTTCCAAAAAATTAAATAAATCGCTCTTGATTGGTCAAATAAAAGCTCTGACGCACTAATTTCATGACTTACAATACTCATCCTGCAAATTAAATGAAAGCTTTGATCGCTACGAGATCTCTTCTCAAACCTTCCACACTCCCAAAGCGTCACAGTATGAAGCTATTCTGCTTTTAAATGATAGTTACAGCGAAACTCCCCAACAAAATAAATTTTAACGAACTTTGAGAAGACTCAATTACTTACAGAAGAGCATTGTTGAGGTTTTGGTTCAATTATTCTCGACAACATGAAATAATTAAGTCAACCCGGCAATAGTTAACAGAGAAATTCGAGATTTTCTTGTGAATTATTATCTTGCTTCTATAAGGGTGCATTGCCTTATCCATACAAAAAATTAAAAATGGTTTTTTTCCTGGTAGCTTTGGAATGCTCGTTCTTAGCAAGAAATTTAATTTGAAAGAATAATAGCGATTTAGAAGGTGAGCCAGAGAGTTTTACCCTGCAAAGTTAGCTTTGTAGAATCAAGATTCCGAAAAATCCTATTTCTAAACACTTCGAATGGAGACTTCGGAATTTAAATAAATTTTATTGCGCCAAGTTTAGGCTTTAATTAAGCCGATTCCGATTATACATACAAACGTCGTCAGAGTGAGAAAGGTTCACTTGGCAGAGGCTAAGTATCTGTAGACATACAAGTATTTTCTTGTAGCCATAAACACACAATATACTCAGAGCATCGGAAATAAACTTTTTTTTGATGGATGAAAAATGATAGGGAATCACCGGAGTAAATTTAAGATAGGCTACTAGAATATCTAAGGCGATGAGATATAATTTAGAGCTAATTTTTCCGTCTGATCCTAGGTACACATAAAAAAAAAAACCATTTAGTATTTATGTGATGCAAATTATTTCGATATTCACTCAGCTTTGAAACTCTTTGTGAGATTCGGCATCGGTTTCGATTTTCTCTTGAATAATTGTGTTAGAGATTTATCGAAACAAAGCTAATATACCAACTTATAGGTTCAAAACTTAAAGGAGAAGTTAGCTCAAATTAAATACATTGCTTTATTGGTTTATTCAATGGTAGTAATCACAGTAATGGCTTTGCACTGTCCAACATGAGAGTTGCTCCTTGCCAACAATTTACAAATATTCTGTCGCCAAAACCAATCTGTTATCAGAACCCTAAAAAAAAAGCACAATAATGAATAGACAAAAATGGTTGTTTCTTAGTTTTATTGGCCTCGATCGACAGTACTACCAATTCAAACAAGAATTTGAGTGAATATGCTGAATTTTCACAGATATCGAAGCAAATTAAGTTAAACTTATGCTAAATGCAATAGTAAATATACCCTCTCTCATGGAATCATGAACAAATCAATGCACAATTTCATAATCTCTTAGTGAAAGTTGTTCTATTGAGCCGTCTCTTCGTTTACTGCGAGCGCAGAATTTTTTATTTTGAGTGCTTGGGAAAGGTCATCTAATTTCTTCTTTAGTTGTGCTGTTTCAACCTTAAAGCTTTCTTCTCTAGTTACAAAAGACTTATTAAGTTGGTTGATCCTATGCTTCAAAAGGATTGCGTCTGTATTCAACATTCGAATTGATTTAGTTTCAAATACAGAAAGATCCTGCAGTTTTTCCCTTTGATTTCTGCTCATTTCAATCTGGTGAGATGCATTATTAAACTCAGCCTTGTGCTTGTCTTTTAGACTGCTTAAAGACCTGCTGAGACGAGCTTTCTCTTGTGATATTCTTTCTTCACTAGATTTTCTAGAATTTGTGCCTTGCTCCTTGAGCTTTGCAATCTGTTCTCGATTTGCTTGTAATTCTTTTTGTAGGTTATCAATCTCATGTTGTTTTTTTGCCATTTTTCCCAGGGCTTCATCGACAGCTTGTGATTTCTTTGTTAGAGCATCTTTTCGAAGTTGAATATTTGTGATATTTGCTTGGTGATTCGTAGCCAGAACTTGCTTTTCTCGTTGATGAGTTTGGATGAGAGACAAATTGGATTGAGTTTTATTTTCAAATTCAGTTTTCCGAGTTGCAACTACCTCTTCGTTCGACTGAGCCAACGCGGTCTTTGTTTTTTTCTCACTCTCTAGTTTCTCTGCTCGACTCCTAAGTAGAGTGAGCTCTTCATCTTTCTCGCTGAGCCTCAATCGGAGATCTTTTGACTCATTATCATATTTATTTTTCTCATCATCTAATCGCTTAATCATGTTTTTCTTTGCAACAATTAAGTTTGCTAATTCTGTAACCAAAATGCCTATCTTCCCCATTTTGGACTTGGTTAAAGGATCCACGACAACGCCAGATTTTGCGTCATGGGAAAGCTTCAACAGAAAACTTTGCAAAGCCTGAACACACTGAGTATTCTCAGAACACACATTTGCTAGCTCTTCTTTGAAGTTCTCACATTTTCGTTCCCATTCGATTGACCCGAGTCCAGAAGGATCTAGGAGGCATCCCAAAGCTTCTTTACACTTTTCCGTCACATTGGCGTTTTCTTTCGTCCCATGGTGAATGGTGGATTCAGCTCGAAGTCCTTGTCGAAATTGACTGTGGTGCGATTGTAGTGTTTCGAGAAGTTCTATCGCAAGATCATCGGCTCTCTTTTTAAAGACTTCCAATTCTGCGGATGGGATCTCATTGGAACCTATTTCAGTCATCGAAATACCGTGTGAAGGTGTTGCGGTGGCTGTCAAGATGTAGTGGATATTGAAAAGGTTCTTCCTAAGGCTTTCAGTTCCAGATTGCAATCCAGTAAGAGTTCTGGATGTCCTACATGTCGAACGTACGCTTGCAAAAGAGATATCACTATTCTTTCTCTTCGTTCGAGGCTGTTCGCCAGATAAGAGTAGGTCATTCCATTGGATAATGTCCTTTGCTGAAGCTGCTCTTCTCAGTTTCCTCGGCTCGGGTCCTTGCATGGTATTTGACAAAGACAATAAGGACTTTGATTGAATCTCTTCGATTGAATTGCCAACGTGCAAGTTTCGATAATATTTTGCGTTCATCTTCTCCTTAGCAACGCTTGAAAAATCGTGAGCCAAGTTATTTTCTAGTATGGTTTGCATTTAGAGTCGCTCTTTCACAATGAAGATGAGGGCTTTTAATCAGCTCTCGATTTTATAAGTCACTCCAAAAACAGCTGCTTGATAAAGAGGCTCAATAATTAAAATTGATAAAACTTAGGAGTGAGGCAGGATTCACGTGTAAAGTAACGTACATTTCATTTCAGTCCAAGTCATCCACCTAATTTCAGTCTTAAAAGGTGGATTCAGTAGTTACTAAGTTTCCTCTCAATCATGAATATACTTTTTTCCAGGAGATACAGCATAAATTATGAATTTTCTTAGATTCATGTAAAAATCCAAGAAAGTTGATTTTGTTCTATCTTCTTCAGATTATTCAAGGTTTGATGTCTGAAAAAAGTGGGAAAAAAAACTCATTATGATATGGAAAACAAAAAAAAATGAAAAGAGGATTATCAGAGTGCAACTAGTAGCAATTGTTGAAACTCACTTCAATGTGAAGAGTTGTCACACCTATACCTAAATACTAAAAACTGATTACAATTAATTAGAGTTGAATCCAATGATGGGATCTAGGAGAACCTTCAGTAAGACAAAACAACATTTTTGCTTAGTTATATCAAGGCTCAAATGAGGAATTTGATTCAACACGCGAATAAGCTGAAATACTGCCATATAATTAAACTTATTTCAAAGAATTTCATTGAGTTTAAAGACATTGTGTGACATAGTTGAAAATAATTCAGGCCGGGAGAGTTTGATTTTACATTGGAACTTAGTGAAAACAACCAATCACCCAGACCTTTGTTGATCTCCAATTTATTCTCAATAATTGAACAACCAACTATACCTTTTCCTTGGAACTTATTTCTTGAGAGTTAAACAAAGATTTTTTCGAAAAATAAAGGAATTTTCTTTCAAGTGTCCAAAAAAAATAAAAAATAAGTCTAAATTTTCTTCCGCTAAATGATTAAATTCTTCAAAACTTTCCTACAGCCCAGCAAAACGTCAAACATGAGTACAGTTGACAAAGTTAGCAAGATGTACAGCAGCTCTGATAAGAGAGAATTTGCAACCTTGGGAGGTGGATGTTTCTGGTGTACTGAAGCTGTTTTTCAAAGGCTGAAAGGCGTCGAGACAGTTGTTTCTGGTTATGCAGGAGGAAAAAAGGAAAACCCGACATATGAGGACTTGATATACCATAAGGGTCCTGGAAGCCATGCTGAAGTAGTCCAAATTAAATTCGATCCAACCGTTCTATCCTATGAAGACTTACTTCAAGTTTTCTTTCGAACGCATGATCCCACGACTCTCAATAGACAAGGAAATGACATAGGTCCTGCTTATCGGTCTATAATACTCTATCATAATGAGTTGCAAAAAGAGATTGCTTTTAAAGTCAGAGATGCTCTTGAAAATGAAAAGATATATTCAGGCAAAATTGTAACAGAAATTGCTCCATTAACAAAGTTCTATCCTGCTGAGGATTTTCATCAGAACTACTACAATGAGAATCCATACCAAGGTTATTGCACTTTTGTGATCAAACCAAAGTTAGATAAATTCAGAAAACTATTCAAGGACAAAGTGGTTGAATAATCTACAAGAATTAGCATAAAACGAACAGCAAGCGAGAGGGATTTTTCATATTGAATGTTGATTTTTCGTTACAATTAGTGCGAAATGTCATTTAATTTTGATGAATTTTTTTCTGCCTCTCTCATGAAAATCAAGCAAAAAAAGATGATGCAACACCTAGTATAGTCTAGTATAGTGCCTTTCCTGTTGACATGGCCTAATTTATCTATTGCCTTTTTAATGAGATACATTTAGTTCATTTTTGTCTTCTTAGTGTGTATGCCAAGAATCTGTTTCCCTTGCGCCCTTTATCTTCACAAAAAAAAGAAAGAGAGAGAGAGTTCGTATAGACCCAATGCAGACACCTAGTCATCCAAAATCATTTACAATCTGAAGTTTGACACATCTGATACTGTATTCAGAGTGTACATCTAACTTATAGTGTTCTAAAAAAAGACATATGCTGGGTTCTCGCAAAAATATTAATGCCGCAGTGCAATAATCTATTTCGATGTAAAGATTAGTATAATAAATCCGAAGTAAGTCTTCTTAGGTTGACCTCCTTGCTTGAAAATATATGAAACTTTTGCATCCCTTGCAAAAATTAATTGCTTTGCTGTACAGCTGTATTGTCTAATGAATGTTTCCTTCCAATAAAAATGTCTTCAGTTAAAACCATAAACGCTCTAGGTTGACTTTTGGTTGCATACACATTTTTCGGAAAGGCATGAGGGATGATGTCGCAATATGTATCTGACCAGAAATTCGAACCCAGAGCACATCGATTTGAAATTTACTGAATACTGAAATTTGTTTTTTAGAATCGAACATTCGCTTGAAATTAGATACTGACTCGAATTTTTGTCTCTCGATAAAAAATCTGAAGGAATGTTGGATACAAGTACATTTAAAATTGTAGGATTGAGAATGAATCTCTCTCTTAATCATCACATTTTTCAATAGAGAATAAGTAGCTCTTCCTCCCATTTTCCTCATTTTGTTAATTAGCTATGCTTACAGGCGAGAGAGAAATCACTAACAATTAAAATTAAAACATTTTAAATTGGGAGGAGATTAGATATTTTTTTCAGGTTCACCTTGAAAATCTACTTGAGAAACGTGACGTAATAATAAGTTACAACCCAAATTTATAAGCGTTAGTGCGACCTTATTCTGCACTGCTCGTTGTCTTCTTTGAATTGGAATTAGATGACTTTTCAGCCAGAATTGGGAATCACTGACCTTCGATATTTAAGATTCTGTTCGAAGCTTTTCATAAACATTATTTAGATATATTATGGATCAAGACAAAGACAACACAAAAATAGATATCAGTGAGCCTCTTCTGAGCGATAAGGATGTAGATCAAATAGAATCCAAACGCAAGAAAATACCGACTAAACGGAGCAATTATTACTTTAATGCTAATTGCATAAGTAGCTTGCTCTTTTGGTGGGTTGGCCATTATGTGTCGAGGGGGCAGAAGAAACCATTCGAACAAGAAATGCATGGTGAACTCAAGGATAAAGACGCTGCGCAGTGTATCTTCCAGGCTTTTCATAAGGCGTGGAAGAAGAACGAACATAAAAAGTCCTCTCTTTTCCGGACAATTTACCATGTGCAGCGAGGCCTATTCTTGAAAGGATTTTTATTCGTAGTGATGGGATCATTGCTTGTTCTTGTGGGACCGATACTGCTCAACCAAATTATATCGTTCGTGAACAATCCTGAGGGTGACTATCGAAAGGGAATCGCTCTGATTGCAGGTATTGCACTCACAAAGTCGCTTGCTACACTTCTTCAGGCGCAAGGAATGCTCAAGCTCACGCTATTGGGAAACCGAACATTGATTGGCGTTACAGCTCTGATTTATTCAAAGTGTTTAACATTCTCGATCCTGCAGAGTGATGATCACAGCGAAGGATCAATTACAAATAACATCCAGATCGATTCGATAACATTCAACTATTTTGGGTATTTGATTAGTGGACTGATCACTATTCCTGCGCAGTTGATCGTTGCTTTTACACTGATAGGTCATTTTGTTGGGATCATCCCTCTTCTAGCGGGAATTGCCACCTTGGTTTTTATGCTCGCGATTAACGCATTTGCATCACGAAAGTTCACGAAATACCAAGAAGTAGTGATGAAAAAAAGGGATGCCAGAATGAAAGCGACCACCGAGATGATTAATGGAATTAAAGTAATCAAAATGTCGGGCATGGAAGATGAGTTTTTCGAGAAAGTTACTCACAAGAGAGACACCGAACTCAATCTCTTGAAGAAACAGTATTATCCCTATATATTCACAATCTTTGGCAGCAATGCGACTCCAGTGCTGATTACAGCGGTTCTATTTCTAGTGTATATATTGCAAGGTAATGAGCTCACTGCTGAGGTCGCTTTCCCGATAATATCTGTGCTTGCGATATTGCAAGGCCCAATTTTGGGGTTACCTTTTGTTGTTGCATATCTACTAAAAGCGAAAGTATCAGTGGGAAGAATACAAAAGTTCCTGGAAGCTCCTAATATCAATGACTCCTATCTGATTCGCAACGATGACGCGAATGATAACAATGCTATAATAGTCCATCATGGATACTTCTACTGGAGAAAGCTGGAAAATCAACCTTCTATCGTGGATAAGGGATCAATCCAAATTCCTTCAAATACGCAAATTTCAACAACGCAAAATTCAATTAACAACGAAAAAACTCTCGATGGTTTCGAAGGTGAGCGTTCATTAGTAAAAGAGGATCTGGTCAGCGAGTATACCCTCAAAAATATTAATCTAAGAATTAAAAGAGGTGAATTCGTAGCCATTATTGGTGATGTTGGGAGTGGAAAATCTTCTCTCATTCAGGCCTTAATTGGAGAAATCATGGTTGATGAAACAAAAGATTCAAAGGTATATATTAACGGAAAGATTGCTTACGTGTCTCAAAAAGCCTGGATTCTTAACAAAACTGTAAGAGATAACATCATCTTTAATCACGAGTACAACGAGGAGAGATATCAAGAGGTGATTGATCTCGCTTGCTTGAGAGAAGACCTGAAGGTGCTTGCTAAAGGCGATCAGACTGAGATTGGCGAGAAAGGAGTGAATCTCAGCGGAGGTCAAAAGGCTCGTATTTCTCTGGCAAGGGCTATTTACTGCAATAGAGACATTTACTTGCTGGACGATCCTCTGGCAGCATTAGATGTTCATGTTGGCACTAGCATCATGCAAAATTGCTTTTCATCTCATCTTAAATCGAAGACGAGAGTGTTGGTAACTCATAATCTTGACATGTTGAAATACGTTGAAAGAGTGATGATCATGAGAAAAGGCGAGATAATAGGTGATGGAACTTACGAAGAGATTAGAGAGCATCCATATTACCAGGCGTTGAGAGAGAAATTCAAACAGAAAAGACAAGAAGAAGCTGAAGAAGGAGAAGACGAGGAAGACGTTGATATAAAAGGATTAGAGGCTGGAGATGTATATTTAAATGATCTCACACTATTGAAGAGGATGTCTAGCAAAAAGAAATCGTTAAGGAGAAAAAGCCAGCCAGCGGAAGCGCCACAAATGTCTAAAGTGGAAAAGATCAGCCCGGATACAGACAATAAAGACCTTGAAAAGTTAATGCTTGCAGAGGATCGAGAGAGAGGTCAAGTCGGAACTGCCGTTTACAAAGCTGGCATAGACTTTTACGGTGGCTGGTGCTTCGTAACTTACCTTCTTATCCTCATGAGCATCTGGTTAGGACTCTCTCTTGCTGCCAATTTCTGGGTCTCCTATTGGACAACATCCCAGGCTACCGCAGCTGATTCTAACCAACTATTTTACGTTGCTGTATATAGTGGACTCACTCTGGTGTTCTCCCTATTCACACTGATCCGAATTTGGTCCCTCATCGCCAAATCGATCAGCAGCGCAAGGAAAATCCATGCGAAAATGATTCGATCAATCCTTAGAGCGCCTCTGAATACTTTCTTTGATCGGGTTCCAGCTGGAAGAATACTGAATAGATTCAGTAAGGACATCAATATTGTTGACAGTTGGCTTTATGAATCGGTCTCCAATTACTTCGTCGCGACATTTTTAGTACTCGGTGACATCATTATAGCTTTTTATGGAGGGTCGTGGTATATTCTTCCTCTTGTTGTACTCTTCTTTTGGTTTGCTTTGACAGTACAAAGAAGGTTTATTAGAGTAAGTAGCGAGGTCACCAGACTAGAAGCGATAACGAAGAGTCCTATTATTTCTCACGTTGGGCAAACTCTGAGTGGATTGAATTCGATTCGAGCTTATGGTGTTGTCGAAAAGTTTATGTGTGACCAGATAGACCTTCAAAATGCGAACTTAAAGAATAATTATCTTATGGGACTGCTGAATGGATGGTTAAGCACTCGTCTTGTATTTGCCGCGATGACTCTGGTGATTCCCGTTATTGCACTGACCATGTTCCTCAGAGGCAACCTGACGGCAGGGCTGGCTGGAATTATCGTGACTTATTCGTTGAGATTTGATGATGATATCCGAAGCTTTTTGAATTACAAGGGAATCACAGAGCAGAGATGCGTTTCGGTCGAGAGATGTGTCGCTTTCATGAAGATTGAGCCTGAGGCTGCTGTCAAAACAACAGCAGTTGTCCCTGGATTTGACCCGAAAGTCTGGCCAAGTCAAGGAAAAGTGCAGTTTATCGACTTTTCTTTGAGATATAGACCCAACCTCCCTCTCGTACTCAAGAACATCAACCTTACAATTTGTCCTGGGGAGAAAATAGGTGTTGTTGGGAGGACTGGCAGTGGAAAATCGACGTTGCTTCTTTCCATTCTCAGAACGATTGAGGCTGCTGGAGGCAAAATTCTGATAGACGACGTTGACATTTCCGCACTTGGTCTGTACGACCTCAGAAAAAAGATCACTATCATCGCTCAAGATGCTATGCTATATGAAGGAACACTCAGAGAGAACCTGGATATATTTAAGGAACACTCAGATGCAGAAATGCTGGAGCTCCTCGAGAAAATTAGTCTGAAAGACAGGTTTCCTAACGCATTGGAATTTGAAATCAAGGCTGATGGAAGTAATCTAAGTGAAGGGGAAAAGCAGCTCGTGTGCATTGCTAGAGCAATTCTGAGAAAGAATAAGATTGTCTTGATCGATGAGGCGACATCAAATATAGATTTGGACACAGAAGAGTTGATTCAGAAAACTACTTTCGAGAGGTTTAAGGAATGCACAACGATAACAATAGCACACCGCTTGAGTACCATAATCAACTCTGATAGAATATTGGTAATGGGAGATGGCGAAATCTTGGAGTTTGATACTCCTCAAAATTTGCTGGATAATCCGAAGTCTGAATTTGCCTCTCTTTGGAATCAAGCATTGAAGGAAAAAACATTCTAGGCCAAAATCAACACAAGATGTTGTTCATTATAAGGGATCTCATAAAAGGTGGATATAGCTCATTGTTAATGAAGTCATTCATTTTTCAGAAAAATTCAATTTTAAATCGATACATGTAAATGGAGATGTCTTCGATCGTTTCTAATGTTGAGATTGTTAATTAAAATTCAAGCCTAGAGTTATGACCTAATCGATCCCTACATTGCTTAATTCGTCTATAACTTCAAGTGAAAGAAGATTTACTGATTACATAAAAACTAAAAAGAAATGAACATTCGACCAATATAAGCTGTTATGAGTTTCGAAGTCTCTTATGAAAGCTAGGTTTGCTCTTATCTACTACTACTAATTTATGATAATTTATGACTCTCAAGTCAACGATAGTGTTCGTACGGAAGACCAAATGGAAAGATTATTCTCAGCTGGAATATCTAAAGTTTTCGAGAAAAGACTAGCTGACTTTACAGCTGAAGATTTTCTTGAACACTCCTTTATTATTTTGCACAATTTTTAATATTCTGGCTAAAGAAAAACGTCAAAGCATGAATCTCTTCATATACTTTGTGTCTTGAACTATTTTGATCAATATGAGTTATCTAATGCTGAATTCATTGGTCTAAACATTGTATAATCTTAGTTATCGATATGTCAAATACACCATCATTTTGAGTATTTATTTTTCAAAGATATGATTTTTGAATAGTGTAGAAAATTTATAAACTGAAATGAATCGTTCCATAACAAACCATATTGTTACACAATTCCAATCCATCAATTTCAGACGAATGGCATCTCACTTTGTTAGTTGAGAAGCAGAATTAAAAATCCTTTTGAAATGAATTAATTATAAATGTCTAATAGAGTCAAAATTGACTCCTAGGTGCACAGGAGGCGACTGCTCTGAAAAATATATAGCCTTCAACGAGAACAAAAGTTTGAAAAAATGAATTTTGATTTTGAAAAATTGTTTTAAATTTGATATATATATATTCTTTGCTTAAGTACAAATAGGTGATACTCTGCTTTCACTTTTCAAATTATTTGTTGGCATTAATCTATAAAGTATAGCCTGTTTCTCCTAAATTATGGATCAGAATCTCCAAACCACATCTTCAGTGTCTCTCCGACTCGGCAAAGCTTCTAACCCAATGGATTCCGCAAGACAAACCGGAAACACCTCTCCCTTACGACGAGTAGATTTGAAAACAAGCGAATCCTTGCGAGCTCGCAGAGTTAAAGTAGAGCCGGGACACAACCATGGAGCCGGTTTTAAAGGATTAGATAGATCTCGAGGGGGAGATAGCTTCCAATCTTTTATTATTCCTTCCAGAAATCCCAACGCTGAAGATGCATATGCTCCTAAACCTAATTATTCATTTGCAAACCTCAGAACCAACCTTAATAACACAAGTAGAACTTCAAATCAAGGAAATATTCAAAAAGTGCCACAAGTTTTAACCAAATCCGGAAATGTTCTCGCTACAGACACATCTCCTCGACGGATTGGCCCAAGTGGGCTCGGAAAATCCTTTGTGCTAGTAGAAAATCGACTAAATACAATGCAGTCTCCTACCCAACTAAATAGAAGCCATTATAATCAAAACTTGACGGAAAGGGTTAGCAATAATGACGAGAGCATCCAGAATATACTTAAACAAATCAAAAGCAGCCGAGGAGAAAAAATTGGCCAACAGAAAGCACCTACAAGGTTTGCTGATGAAGCAACATTTCCTATTTCCAAAAGAAAAAGTCCTACATTTTCTAATGAAGAGTCAGTAGAGAAGTATAAAGTGTCAGTAAAAGGGCTAGGTGTCAAGCCTAAAATACCACAATTTGCGAATTTCAATCAACGAGACAAGGCCGTGGAATCTCTTAAGAAAAAAGATATTAACCAGTAAAATGAATTCTTTCTGATGGCAAAGAGCAGACTTGTTATATTTTTGTTTGAGTTGATTTGCTGTATTTATTATTTTCATCCATAATTTCTTTGACATTTATCACTTTGATACTGTTAAATTCAGTGTAAAGGTGCCTTTGTGATACGTTTTCAGGATCCCTAGCTCCCTTTTCCATGAGTCAAGAGTAAATATAACAAGTGAAACACAATTGGCAAGCCTTTTTTGGATTTTGGAGTGATGGAACCCTCTTTAAACTGAGGATTTTCTATCCACGTAGCTAACAGTTGAGGTCGAATTTATATCTATAAATTTCGAGATTTCTTCTACTATTCCTAGCCGGAAAGGCATGTTATTCGTACAAACATTTCTTGGGTTTATTGATCATGGACTATTAAAGAGCTGGACATGAGGAGTATGCATCATATCTGAAATAACTTGAAAATTATTTTAGACGTGGTTTACATTAAAAAACATTCAACATACTATTAATTATCTTGCGAATTCTTTATTCATGGGTTATTTTCTCACAGATCTTACAGACAGAGTAAAATAAAACCTCTTAATAGTTCAATAGTAAAGCACTTACTTACTTCTTCTCGTGAATTATTCTTGATGAGTGGTGACAATCTCATCAATAAGAGTGTCGTTTACAGCAGCTCCATAGAACTTCCTTAGGCTATCAACATAAATCCATTCTGCCACTCTTGCTGGAGAGAGCAATTTACAATAGAAATCACCTCCTTTCATGGAGGAATCTACCTCAGTTAGCAGTTTTGGAGACGAGTAGTAGACGGCTCCGCCAACATCTTCGTAAACGCCACTGGCAAAATACCATGTGGCTGTTGATGAGTACACGATATCTTCACCGGCGATCAGTTTTACCCCATACTTCTGATACCTCTCAAGATTTTTTTGAGGAATTGTTTCCAATACTTTGTCGATCGCCTTTTGATTCAGTTTCTTGCAACTGATCTGAGTAGGCACTGACGACAACTTAGCAGTCTTATAGATGAAGCTCGCACTCTTATACTTTGTAGATATCCAGGCTGCAGATTGATTTGGTATGTTGGAAATGTCATCACTTTCCACATTCCCGATATATTTGTGGGTAAATGTGTGATGGTGAAGCACACCATTTTGCATAAACGCTGTTGGTTGTTCAAACACAAACCGAATAAGTCCAAGCTCCTGAGAGGTTATGTTTGTTGGTAGAATGCCTGATGTAAGGTTCATTTCTTCAAGGAGGTTATCAACAACCCATTTCGTAGTTCCTACCAACGAGGCATTGTAGAGATATGGATTTCCTTCAAGCGCAAACGCGTCAAGGAGAGGTTTCATTAAGGGGTAGGTGACTCTATATACATAGTCAAAGAGGAATTTTGCACCCGGACTGGTGTCACCCATCTCAACATGTAGTTGAGCGTCAACAAAGGCATCTATCAGTTGAGCGCAAACCTTCCAGGCATCCTCATTTGAGAGCTCTGGCTTGATATCAGAAGCATTTATAAATGTTGGTATATCTCCAGTGATATACGAAGAGTGGTAAGCCCCTGGAATTATGGCCACAGGATAACGAAGATGTCCTTTGTGTTGAGGGTGTCTTAGCATCTGATTGAAAGACATGGCCAACCTGGTGATCTTTGATAGACCGTCCAATTCACCGCTGATTGTAAGTACAGGAATCGGATAGTTAACCTGAGGATCTTGATATTTAAATCTCATGAATTTACCCAAAAGGACGAGTCCTTTGATTCCTGTGCTATTTGTTGCAAGAAAGTCTTGAGCAATGAATCCTCCAAGTGAATGTCCGACAAGGAATACTGCTGAAGTATTAGCACCCTGTTGCCGAAGTTCATCCAACGCTATAGGAATAGCTTTCTCGAGTTTCGAAGGGAAATTTCCAGGGAATTTGTAGAGAACGACCCAAATTTTATAACTTGAGTAGCTTTGAATTTCTTGGAAGAGGCCAATGTACACATGAGGATCGCAGAAAGCTCCGTTTAGACCAAAAAGCACAATAGAAGGACCTATTTTGTCATCTGCAGGTACAAGGATTAGTGTATTGTTTGTTTCGACGGTCCGCTGGCATGCGACCAAAGAAAGAAGACCAATAACTAGTATTATCAGATTCTTCATTGCTTTGTTTTTTTAAAATTTTCTATTCATTTACTGTTTGGCAGCTCATTTAATACTCTGAATTTTACTGGAAATCCGACAATATTTGTTCGTAATCATTTTATAATGTTCTACAACTTTCACAGTTATCTTTCGATTGATGTATTCTAAAGCTAGTTTGAAAGAGAGATTTTTCGTTCAAGGAAAGTTATTTTAAACTGATTCAAACCTCTGCTGCCTTTCAAGTAAGACCAACTCTGATGGAAAAAGATGTACATAATGGTTGAAAATATTTCTATGCCAAAAATTGATTTGTCTTAAGTTCATTCTCAAGAAAGTATCTCGGTGAGTTGAATCCCTTATTTCCAAATGGCTCAAGCACAAAACCACGATCTATTCTAATTTCGATTTATCTTTCGATTTAGTGATTCTTCCAAGGAGAGAATGAACAGGCTCTTAAGAAGCATGCACCGTGAAAATGAATGATTTAACACGAGCAAGTACAGCAATACAAAGAAGCTTTATCACGTTTTAGATTTTTCGATAGTTCGAAAATCTTTGAATTGGAACCGCATTAATGTGAGAAAGTTCCAGTTAATCGAGTACGAAAACTGCAGTAAGGTAATTTCCAGTCTTTGCTCACTTTGCAGAAATAACCTTGAGACAAAAATCTTAAAAGTTGTACTGCCGCTGCTGTAAATAAACATTTGTAAGAGAATGGACATTTAGTTTTAGGACAACGCAAAGAATAGCATTTTTCCTTTTCTGAAAAACCAACCAATAGATACATTGAATTACATTTTGAGCTTGAATTTGGGAATTTGATGTTTTTCAGAGCATCAGTGTTGTTTTAGGGATCTGGTCTATTCAAAGCGAAATATCCATGGCTATGATAAACTCCAATCACCGCTCCAATAATAATAGCGATTGCCTATGAGCTCGAAACGCAAGCGTTCATACCCATTCCGAAGAAGAACTGAGATAATCGGGCAATAGCAATCATGTGCTTAATAGTTATCAAGAAACACGAAAAAGCTTGTACCAGTCTTTTTGCTCATTCATCTATAACATTTTCTTAGAAATATTTTCATTTATCTCAACTTCATACGGGTTTTTTTTTTACCTTCTTCCTCCTCTTTAATTTATCGAAAGTGAAATACAGAGAACTAAGAAAGAACAGTTCAACAAATTACATATAGATAAGTTCTATAAGTGATTCATCTTTCTCGATACGATCAATAAACTCTATCTAAAAGGAGTAGAGATGGAATTCTCAAAGCTGAACTCCGCAACGACTCATTTTTCGAAGTTATTGCAATTAAATTGAAAATCAAAGGTGGTTTTAAATTAAAAGAATTGAGTTTTCCCAAATCTTAAAACTATCATGCAATCGATTCTGCCCTTACTGCTTCTTGTGTCCACATATCTGTTTGCAACTTTTGCAGCCATGAGTTGTAATAAATCTGTTTTATTCATCTCTTGTAACCTTGGCTCACTGCTTTTCCTAAGTATGTACTTCAATGTTGCTGATCCAAGAAATGAGGATTAACTCAGCCACTAACTACACTACGGTGCAGCGTCTCCCTTCTACTCTTGCGAATGCAAGTAATTTTCATGGCCATGCTCCGCAATTTATACAATTTAACAAAGGTCCAGACAAATCGATAAGCTTTTGGTTTAAATCTACTGTCCCATCCATCCAAGAAGCAGACAAAACTCAATACATTTTTCTTGCAAGTCATAAGGTCGTTACTACGTAAATGAAACTAATCCTTGCATTTCGTAAAAAAGCATGATTTCTAGCCAAATCCGTTATTGGTTAATCAAAGTGAACAACACTCTCCAAGTTTTGGTGGGATCTCGGGATCCAGAAATCGTTACAGTCCCATTGCAATGGGATATTTGGACATTTGTTTTTTGGAGTTTCAACGACGCTGATATTAGCAGTATTCCTATCTCTCTTTATGTCTATCAGCCTACAATATCCCAAATGATTTACAACACAACAAATGCAGACACTACGAATCCAAATTTGTGGGACTCAGCTGCTTTTTATTTTGGCGGAAATCCCAATACAATTGCTTATGGGCTTGATGGGCTATTCCGAAATCTTGTTTTTTATCCAAACTACTCGAACTTAAACGATGCGAATCTCATTATAAATTTGTTTTCACATAACTTTCCTGCTGAGACTCCTTTTCTTGCTCATTATCCTTTGAATTCAAACGGTGGAACTGTGCTCGTTGACATCAGCGGGAATCAAAACGATGGATCTCTTCGTAAGCACACGTTTTTCTCGCAATAATCCATCTTAATAATATGTTTTATTAGATGTTAATGGCATGGCTGGAATAAACTCACCAATCTTTTCTAATAAAGGTGGCATCACATTTACGAATTCGAAAACAGTGGCTCAGATACCAAGTTTCAAGCTTATGCCAAAGGGCTCAACGTTACACTCTGAACAATCTTTTTCAATACTCTTCAATCTCTTCCTGGATCCAAACTATGTATTGGGAAGCTGTGCAGAACAAATTGTCTTTCAAATCTTAGATTCCAGGACAAGTGATAGTAAGTTAATTTGGTACTGCAGTTATTGACTTACTCAAATATCATTTCAGTTTACTTTAAATTGAGCGTCTCCGATCAAGCAATGTTATCGATTACACTGGGAACATGGACGGGCTCATTTTCTTCGATTGCATTGCCCAAGGGTATGCCAAATTACAACGAGAAATTTTGAATAAATTAACCATTTGTTATGACAGGCGAATGGCTAGAAATAGTTCTTTGGTGTTCAAGAATCGGGGATCAATCAAATGCTACTTGCCATTTGAACTGGAATTCAGCAAGAGATCGGACTAATATCAATTCTTCTCCTGTTGTGACAGCATTAGATTTCCCGGATTATTCTGATTCACTAGTCAGCTGGCTTGGAGACACAGAGTGCTCTTTTGTTGGGTCTTTACGAAATCTAAGATTTTCTAAGCACTCTGCGATCCAGTATTACTCTAGCTTGGGTTTAGGTACATCTGAGTGTTCATTTCCTATTCTAAATCTGACTTGTTCAATAGCTCCTTGTTCTGAAAACTGCAGATTTGCTCTGGGAATTCTTTCAAATGCTACCTACTGTGCTGAATGTAACAGCGGATCGGTTAATCGCCCTGAAATCATGCAATGTAGTCCTTCAGATTGTACGAGTGGTTTCTATCAAGATGATGAAGATTTCTGCAGCTGCATCTCACCTAATTATATTGATCCAAGTACAGGAAACTGTGTTTCGAACTGTCCTTTAGATGGATGCTCAGTTTGTCTTGGATTGAATAAGAATCTAACATGTCAAACTTGTACGGAGAATTATGTTTATAACAACTTAACCTGCTGCTCTCAAAACATGCTCTTCGAAAACAGAGCATGCGTGACAACTTGTTCGGAAGGCTACCAGCAGCTTGGGAATTTATGCTGTCCTCATAGCACTTTTCAACAGTCTGGGAGTTGCGTCCCAAATTGCGAGAATGGGTACAATCTATTAAACAACAATACGTGCTGTCTTGCAAACCAATACTATAAAAATGGATTCTGTGTTCAAGATTGCGGAGCTGGATACTATCTTTCAAACCAGGGAATCTGCATTTATAATCAGACATCAATTACTCCAATACCAACAAATGTCACCCCTGTAGATGATGATTATGTCCCACATGTAAACAGGAATTACTCTGCTGCAACCAATACAACCTCTCAAGCTCTTGGGATAACAAAGAGTGCAATAAGCGGTGTTTATGCAGTGGCGGGTAGTGCTCAACCTTCTTTAGGAGCCACCATGTTCTTGGTGCTGCTGGGCTCCGATACTCTGATGATGTTAAAGCATGTAAACGTCCGTTATGCAGATTTCAATTATGCTGTTTTCGACTCAATGGGAGAAAACTTTTTCCCGAACTGGTTTTTGCTGCTCAAAGGCGACGACTATGATGAAGATGAATATATAATAAACGTAGGATCCTTTGGCTATCAACAAAAAGTTGGCTTATTCCTCGAAGACAATGGAGATAAAATCGTGCAATTCCTCTTTTTCTTTTTCATCGCGTTGATATTAAATCTTCTGAGATCCAGAATGGAAAAAGCAGAATCGTCCTTCTGGAAGATGCTCTACGATAGAGCGATGGAATTCTTCCATTATAATCTCTTTCTCAGTTTGATATTTGGAAGCTACCTCGAGCTACTGCTGGGAATTTTTCTTAGCCTCCAGCTGGTCCCTCAAAGCTTTGAATGCTTCTTTGCTACGCTAAGCTTGCTTCTTGGAGTAGCTACCATTGTTGGTCTCTATTTGCTGGTAAACTATCTGTTCAAAAGCTTGAACCGTATCTTCAAAGAAAAAGCTCTCCAAAAAAGCTACATGACAAAAGAAAACAAGATACTTCTGTCGAAAATCAATCTGATTCATGGAGAAATGGCTGTTGAGGATAAATATCAATACTTCTTCTTTTTTTTCATCCTGATCAAGCAAAGCATCTTCATGGCTGTCATTGCGTATCTTCAGATCCAAGCGATCTATCAGATTGTGCTGCTGGGAATAATAACTATCTTGTTTATAGCAGTGATACTTCATGTCCGGCCCTTCTCCTCTCAAGAGACGACAGTAGTAGCAATAACGAACGAAGCCATCGTCGTTATGACTTTAGTGTTAGCTGGAGTCCTTTCGTTTAATGATTCGGATGAAGATTATAGGAACTTCATTGGATACGGAATAGTTGCACTTGTCATTATATGTATTGCCTTTAACTTTCTGGTATCGTTGAGAGGAATGATTTTATCGATCAAAGAAATCTGGCAAAAGAGCAGCGTTGATTCAAATGATGAAAAGAAAGCCAAGGCTGAAAGATTACGGCGGATGCTAGTAGCGGCACTTCAGACCGATATTGAAGATAGTAAAATTGAAGAAAACAACATCACAAGGGAGTATGGCAATAAAGATTTTGAGAAATCCAGTCATAAACCGCAGCCCCAAAAACATCACATCGAGATGGTACATAAATAGAGATAATAGAAAAAGAGAATTACTAGTATTGAAAAGCTTCTCAGGCTTGTGTGTTGCACAAAAAAAGAGAATAAATTTGTTGTGGATAAGATCAGGTAAGTTGAGTATTCAAATATGAATTGTAACTATAAATATTCCAGTTGCTTCAAGTAGTTTAGTTTATATCATGCATTAGAAATGAACCCACATCCGAAAGCACATCAAGATAATGTGGTTTATTCTCTTAGTATTCTCTCTGTTACTGAAAGAAATTTCAGTAAACAAGAATTTCCATGTTTAAAAAGAAAAATATGACGTAATTTCACTCATAGGGGAAACAAAAGTTATTCTAAGATTCCTAAGACTCTCAGTTGTTCAAATGAAACAATTTAATTTTGATTTATTTTCTTTATTAGAACTCTTTACTATTATTCGGGTAAGGATGGCTGTTTCTCAATTTTTTGATATGAAATATGCATACGCTAGCTTAAACTGTTCAGCTTCTATGACTTCTATGAATGTTTAGATATTTATCATTAAGGGCTAGGCAAGCTTCTTAGTTCTTTTGGATACCGCAGATGGAAAGGGTGGCTGGGGCAGCAACGATGAACTTTTGAACTGCAGCGATCATTTTGAAGATGTCACCATCAGCAGAGATGACTTCGTTGGCAATGACGACAAGACCGTCAACAGCGAGGAGGCATTTTTGGACATCGACTGGGCCAGATGGGGTCTTTGGTTGAGGAATGCCGCAAGCGTCGCAGATGCCGTTGACTTGGGAGAAGATGCTGACGAGGTCATCATTGACGGTTTCGAAACCGGCATGAGCAACAACGTCGGAAACCAACTTAGTGAGGGCAGGGATGATGGCGGAGGCATTGTTAAAGCATTCCTTGGCGCCCTTGACGATGGTGGTGGCGGAGCTCTCGATGTTGTTGAGCTTGCTCTTGAGGTATTCAACGATTTCGAGGCCAACAGTTTCATCGACGGTGTAGAATTCATCGTCTTCAAGGAACCAGGATTTTGGTGGGTTGATGCAGCTGGAGTAGAGGTGGGTCAACTTGGTTGGGAGGGCGGTGAGAAGTTCGAGGAGGGCAGTCTTGTTGGTAGAATCAACGATCAAAGGAACGAAGAGTCTGGCAATAGCGGTGGTATCATCAATGCAAGCTTGGACTCTTGGGGAGTCAGGGATTTGAACACCAGCGCAGTCGTTGAGCATAAGTCTTGCGATTGGGATGAACTTTTCAATATTTCCTTCAATAGCAGCCCAGTTGCGGTTGTTGTAGTCCATATAGGTCTTTTGGAGGAGAGGAAGAGCAGAGTAGAGGTCCTGGGTGCAAGCATCTTGCGCAGCAGCAAGGGAAAGGGTGAAGAAGAGAGCGATGATGACTTTGTTCATTTTTTCTAAGGATTTTAAATGCGATTATGAACTTTGGCTCAAGCGAGGTATATAAATAAGCAATAGAGCCTTTCGGAGATAAAAATAGCATCCTTAATACTTCCTTTTTTTTTGAGGCTTCTAACCAGAGAACACATTTTCCTCTCCTTACAGGGGCTGAATAAGGGAGCCTACAGGTGATGAATCGGCAATGGTTAATTCTGTATACCTTTTCACATTTTCATTGAATTTTCGAAACCAAATTAAGTTATATGAACTATCCCAGCTAACAAATGAGAGAACCTATTTGAATAAGCTATTTTGGACGAGTCTTTGAGCTATTCTCTGACATATTTCATGAAAACATTTTTGGTGAGTGCCCGTAATTTAGTACTCATCAGATTAAATTAATTCTTGAAGCGGCAAAGCACGATTCTGCTCAAATTAAACCTACGAGGCGGAAGGATGATAATATAACCATAGTTTCTTATAGATTGCATAGTGACTTCGTTTCACATGAGCATCAGTTCGTGTTATTGGAAAGAAAGAGCTCCTTCTTATTTTTTAAAATTTTTTTCTCATTTTTTTACTTGCGATTTAAGTTTAGCTTGCATCACTCCTTCTAAACTTAAGGGTGAGTATGGCTAACGTGAACTAGTTATAATATCGGGTTTCCAACTTATATCTATAATCTACTTTGCCTTTGAGAAATAATCAAAGAAACAGATTCTAATTATTGTCCAAAATGAGCGAAGCAGTCTATTCCCGTTGAAACTCAGCCTCAATTGCCTATCTTAAAACATCACAATTAAAAACTCGAATAGAAAAGATGCTTACATCTTCGGAGTCTTCTTCAAACTCTTCATTCTCTTCAGATATTGAATTGTCACTGTCTATTTCGAGGAGATGCTCATCAAAACTTTCCAATTCATCTTTCATGTCTGGACCAGAGTCATCACTTATATCAGGCCTGTCGGAAAAAGCCCTGAATGATTTACCATATACATTCACATCCATCGAACCTGATGCATACGAATTCCCACTATAATTACTTTTTATTTCATCATCATTATTCGACACTTCAGCGTCCTGATCTGAGGTTACCATTGAATCGCCATGTGAGTACCCTCCGCTGTCTTCAACCTTTAACTGTGAATCCTCTTCCAAAACTTTTTTTCTTCTAAACTTCACTGTATTCTCCAAAATCTCTTCGTTGGGCTTAAGTTTAATTACTACCGGATCGGAGGTCTGGCTTTTATCGAAAGGGATTTTGCAAATCAATTTCCTTTGGTTGGTGTATATCAGTCGTAAACTCGCTTGGCCCTTGTGAGCTAAGTTGTAAGTTTTCAAAAAACTATATATCTTCTTGAGATGGCTTTTAGGAATTCCCTTTTTGAAGGAAATAACGTTGTTCTTTGTGAAATATTCTTCCAAGTCATTGATATTGATTTTTTTATCTTCTTCTTTCGTGACTGGTCCTTTCAATTTGTCATTCATCGATTTCTTTTTCACCCTAGATTTGATTAGAATATTGGGTTCTATAATCTTCAGCTCTTCTTTTTCAGGAAATAGTGTCCTATTCAGGCCCAAATCCTCAGGGAATTCTGTCTCTTCAGCAAACCTCACGTTTTTCTTCCTATTATTTGCTTCGGCTGCCGCAGCTTCTTCAATTTCGTCATTTCCGTCGAGATTATCTTCTTCGCTTGCAAGCTTTTTGTTTCTTTGATCGTCAGAAATATCCTCAATATACGCCTTTGCATATCCTTTAGAAGGAGACCGCCTGGGAATCGATTCAATCAGGTCCAATTGGCTTCCGATTTGAGGTACAGATTGCGGCTTTTGTTGCTGGTTTTGGTTTTTCCGTCGCTGCACATCATCTTCATCTGTACCCATATCAGGTTTGCTTTCTGCAGCTCCTTGCATAAATTTCGCCATGATGGCTTTTTTATTAACTTTAGCTTCAATGTAATCCTTCACGGCTTTCGAACTCCACACATTATTTGTGACGTTATTAAATACCTCATGTAGTAAGTTAGCTTTTTTAGTTTCTTTTGAGTAGAGAGACTGTCCCTCAACGGACATCTTGTACAGACTTCTGAGCACAGTTTTATGAATGATACCAAGACTTTTATCAACGTTTGTATTCTCGACTTTTGGAAGTAGGAATTCATCAGCTGTTTTAACGAGGTGCTTGTGAATACATCTGATGTTCGCAAAATTTGCAACGTACTTATTCAATTTCTTTTCGATCGTCATATGCTTTGATCGAATTGCGAATCTCTCTTTGTGTTTTTGATCGTTGCGAATACTTATAATAAATGGGATGCAGTTTTCATATTTCTCCATTAGTTTCAACATAAAATCAGGTGTGAGATGGACTCCTTCAATAACTATGGACTCTCCTCTTTTCTGAAAATTAGAAATAACCGCTTGCAATCTTTCCTGTACAAGTTTAGCCTGTTCTAAATACCCCGCTAACACGCGTTTCTTCTGGGATAGCTCTTTATTATCTTCTCTCTCTTTAAGCTTTTCGCCTGCTTCATATGTTGAAGCGAATAACACTGGATAGTCTTCAGGTTTCAAGAAGTTTCTGAGGATATGACGAATTGTGTCCGTCGAAAGCACTGTAGAAATCCCAAATCGCGAGGCCAAGAGCGAAGCGACGGTGCTTTTTCCTGAGCCCGATGTTCCTCCAAGCAGCACTATAATTGCTCTTTTTTGTTCGAGAATGTCCAGAGCAATTTCGAAATCTCTGAGCATACTCTTTTTTCTGACGGCTTTCCCGACTTCAAGTTCCGATCTCAGAACTTCATAAAATTTTTCTCTCTTGACACAAATGCTTGTAGCTGTGGGTTCTGATTCATTGACAACATCTATGGCTTTATCTGTAAAATACTTGAAAATGCGCGATACTATTCGATAGGCAGTCATCGGTTTGCAATATATAATTTGACACACAAGCCTCAGCCTTTCATAATTTACATGGCGAGCTTTACCGGTAAAGATCAATTCTTTATTAGGCTCTCCAAGAATGGCATCTAGTAAATTGTTTGGATAGGTGAGTTGCAACTGATAAGACTCTTACCTCTGTTTCCAAATTCGAAGCCCGAATCAGAATTCACAATGTAGATGCTGGTGACCTTTTGATTGAGTGAAAATATTGATGTTGCCTCCATTTCGAGCACTTATATGGTTTGTTTGAGTTGATCTTTTGAGATTTAATATAAGAGGAGCTATTTTATTATTTTAAGGAGCCGCCAGAAAAGAATCAAATAAAGTAATCCTGATTAAGGAGGTAGCTTCTTCAGTCGTTAGACATGAAATTGTTGGAATATCCAGATTGTTTCCCCAGAATAGCAGAAGTACAGTGTTGTTGTAGGGATGGCTAATTGTATTGGCGGCTTTTCCTTTTGTTCAAGCTACAACTTTGTTAAATGTAACTTGTTTATCTTGAAGCAATTAAAGCCATTATTTATAATCTAAACTTAATATAAGTAAGGGATGATACATGAATACATATATGAAAACTATTCTCCAATAGCTGTTACCCATCAATTAACTTCCTAATAATACTGAAGTTGATTATTGTTGAATATTTCTGAGAACAGAATGAATCTCCAAAAAAAGTTTTATGAATTGTAAATTGTTGTGTTCTTGAGAGAGAGAGTTTAATAATTTCGCAGAGAGAAGATAAAAGAACGGAAAGTAATGCTTAGAAACCAGAATAAGATATCTTTACAGTCAACTTGTTAACTAAATCAGGTCTCGAAGTATCAGCAATAAGAAATCACATATGACAATTATTCGAGCGCAGTTGTTTTCTCGAAATTTGAAGTTTCTGTGTGGTACTAACCTCCTCTAGGATTAGTTAGTAAAACATAAGTAAGAAGTCCTTAAGAGAAAATCAATTAAATCATGATGTGATATTCGACAAAATTGATCCCATAGGTGGGCGTGGGCTGCAAATTTTTCCCGATAATTATAGACGCATAAATTTTATACTTGCTCACGCAAGTGAATGTATATATCAATTCATAAACGAAGCAGCTCTATTTTCCAACTTGATCTCATTAAAAACTTCAAAACTCAACCACAGAGAACCTGGAATTCAAATTCTAATTGCTAAACTCAAACGAATATGATGTAATGCATTTTTCGAGACGTTCCACTTGAACTCTAACAAAAAAGTTTATGTTATGTTTACTCAATTTCTGTTCGGATCAATCTTTTTCGTTGAGATTCAAGCGATAAATTTTCGAGAGGAGAACCAGCAGAACTTTATGACATATTTTGGACAGCATGGGTACCACTATCGCACCGAACGATTTCCAAAAAAAAAAAAGTTAAGAAAACAATTCACACAATATTTCTCCCAAAATTGTCTATCCAATTTTTGTTCCATGAGATGTGTATTAAAGATTTATTTAATTTGTTATTGAAAAAACAACAAGATTGAAAATAAATGGATAACAGGGTTCTATCGTTCTTTGCACTACTGACTGCGTTCTTGCTGGGTTTTTGGATCATTGCACTTGAACAGAAACCAACTGATACCATATTTACTCAAGGAGCAAGTCAAAGTTCTTCATCTAAAACAGTCCAAAACGAAAAAGCTTACCAAGAAGAATCAAAATATAGAGATACTGTTTCCGGGATTGATATTACAGTTTATAGTGATCCTGTTCGTCCCATAATCTCAGACCCTGATAATTCTCTCTTACTCTCTAAGAAAGACCAAGAAAGCAAACCTGATCAAAGGAAAAACCCAGAAAATCCTGAAGGCCAGAAAGACTCAACCTTGACAGGATCTTTTCTATCAAAACTTAGTTCCAACATCGCTTTCCTAGTCCACAGCAATCCATTTAGGAAATTAATTTCATACTCTCCGATCAACAATGACAATCAAACTCAAACTGGCGATATTACAAAATTGACAGCCAAAGAACATTCACACTACTGTGATCTAGTCGACATGACGAATTTTTTTGAATATGAGCGGTTCTTCAGTGATCGAAATTATTTCACGAATCTAAATTTGAGTAAATCTAATGTTATAAAAAACAAGATCTAATATGATAGGCAGTGATGGTTTGGATATAGAATCACTTTTGAGCGATAGTAAGCGAATAAATTTAAAGAATTCACGACTCAGCCCGCTGATCCAAGTTTTCCTCACACGCAATGATTCTTCGCATTCTTTACCAGAATTGGAAGGAAGCAATTTCTGCATTAGCCAGCAATACAGCATCATTCCAAATGATTCAGTCCTCACCAATTACAGCAAATTTCAAGACGCCTTAGGGTAATTCTTCAATTTAAAATATGTCAATAGATAATATCTCACTGTTCAGCTTATATCAGCAGAAATGGGTCAACGCCCAAAAGGCAGCTTGCTTCAATAAGGCCGCATTGATTCCTCAAACCTATCGCTTAAATAGTAACGCACTATTTTGAAGACACTGCTCACACCTTAACTAGATGAGACTGAATGTACATCATTCTTTGACAAGTTATCTCAAAAGTCAAACGAAAATTCAACAAATTACTATATCATGCGCGTTTACAATGAAACAGAATTGGTTTCGATGGACATTCTTACAGCTGAAAAAATCCAAGATGTATTTAGAAAATTTGATTCGAAGGTTTGCCATGAAGAGGATAGTTCATCAGAAATTGCTTATACGACAGTTCAAATCCTTGAAAATGGCCCTTTACTTTTTGAGGACTCTTTCCCTTTTATTGTGAAATCATTTTTAATGGTAACGTCAACCAATCCTCTCATCGTTCATTACCATGATGGCTTTCTTGAAGTTTCAAAAAAGGCATCCGAAAAAGTAACCTTTCATTCATTGGAGTTTAAATAAATCATTTCTTATAATCCAGGAAACTGTAAAGGATCTCATCTTTGAAGGAGAAGATAAAAGCTATAAAACCTACAATCATCTACAAAGTTTTCTCGAAACAAAGGTAATTGTCAAAAACCATATATAAATTGATTTAACATGCAACTCATAGAAGTTGAAAAATCCTGACACATTTCTAAAATCTTTGAGAAAAATTCTTCAGAATGCAACCATAAATGTTGCAAGAACTGTCGAACCTAATCTGACTCCTAGAGGAGGGGCCTACAGGGTATATACCTTGAACTTTTTGATGGACACAAAGTTTAAACTTTGGCTGCTCAATATGAAATCGTCTCTAGATTTGCATGTGGAAGAGTCAACTCAGGAATTAGTGAAATCATTAATCGTCGACTTATTTGACATCCAGTTCGCTTATTTAAAGAGTCGAATGAAGCGTGTCTTTCATTTGATCTCGGATTTTGTTGGTGGCTACGATGTATTAGGTCAAAATGAAGATCCTGACGAAATAGCTCATTATCAAAAGCTCTACAACAAAATGAGCAGAGATTATATCGAAAGAGATTTTAACTACGCCGAAAATAACACTTGGATCAAGGTTGTTGATCGAAATGAAAATGGAGAAGACGTTTTTGGGGGATTTGTGAAACTTGATTGCCTTGACTAGTGAGTTGTCTGAAGTTATATACGATCTGTTTTGAATAAAAATGATTCTTTTCTTTTGTTTTTGGTGTTATTGTAAAAAAAATTGTTTTCCATGCACAAACTGAATCTACATAAGAATATTGGTGATATTTCTCTCAGACCAGGTTCACTTTGGCAAGTTATCAAATTGAATTTTAGATAGAGTCTATGAGTCTAAGTATTTAAATTTTGCAATAATAATCGCAGATTACAGACGAGTTATTGGGAAGGTTTGATTCTATGTAATCAACAACATTATTTCTTTTGAATAAATGCTAAGAATGGAAGTGGCTCATGATAAACAGGGTTGAAAATAATCATGATGCAAAGCCTAGCCAAAAAATACTATAAGGAAAGGCTTCTCTCATTAAATGCCAATAGATAAAGTAGACAGCCAGCTCCAAGAGTTCAAATGATATGAACATTATATTCAAAAAATCAAATATTATTCTTATCAACGTAAAACAGTAGCTGATACCATGGAAGATGAAAAGCCACACAAATCAGCATCATTTTAAAGAAGAAATTCAAGATATTCAACATGATTTATTTATAAATACTTTATTTCTTTCATGCAAGTATTATTCCAATTCATTTCGATGAGCACAGTCGTTCTCTTATACATCATTTTCTGTCTTTGTTCGATCTCATTTTCTCGCCCACTGTCAGGAGCCTCAACTCTCTAAAGAGATGTTCAAGTGTCCTGGAAACTATAGCCAAGCAAATGAATAGCACCACTTGCACGATTGCAGTTAGCTCAAGTACTAAGGCGCATGTACTCGTGGCTGCAAAAACCCCAAAAGTGATCTTTAGAGCTCCCATCAAATTGGCTGACTTTTTGTTCACACCATGAACGCCAACCATCAGTAGAGGCAATGTTCCAATCGTTGGAACAAAGATAGCAGCGTAAATTAAGCCTTTAAATCTTTTCCAAGAAAGACAAAGAAGAGAGTCTGGATTAGAACAGATTGTGTTTGATGTTCTGGCATCCACCACATAAACCATGTGCAGAATCAGATATATCAAATAAAGGAACTCAAATACAAAGAGAAAATAAAAGCCTCGTGGAAGCCAATTCAATTTCTCGACCTCCTTGTTCAATTCGTGAATTTTTTCAATTAACGATTCCAAGTTCGAATTTTTTGGCTCTGGACTTTTTGCATCATGTGCTGGTTTGTGAACTTCTTCTTCGTTATCAAGTAAGGACACACCAAGATCCATGCTAACTTGGCGTTCGGCAATGAGATGCACTGTTAAAGCTGGATGTTGCTCAGAAGTATTATGTTCAGGAATTTCGTTGCTCATTTTGGTATATTTTTATTTATTTTAGATTTATTCGAGAAAGAATGATTTATTTGTTCACCTATTGAGACGGTCTATTCTGCTAGAAAGAAATCAAAGAGCTAGTACGCACTGAATTGCCTTCGAAGAGTTGATTGAAATATTGTAGAATTTAATTGATTCAGACTGTTATCAGTGCTGATCAAATACATCAAATGTGAATATATATTTATATATCGGGTGGATAAACTCGCTTAATTTCCCTTAAATTGAGCGCCTCCAAACATTTTACAGATTTAGGGTTGTGATGAATGTGGGAATAGATGGTTTTTGTTGGAAAATGATTGAGGAAAGATAATCTATTTCATGAGAGCTTGTATCAAATTGGCACTTTTTCCTTTCTGAGAGACGAATATTCTGAACAAAGGACAATATTCTGTGGGTTAAGCTACGACCAAATAGGTACTCAGCACATTTGCAAATGAAAACCCCTGTACAATATCTGTTAGCCTCAAACTCATAAATACTCTACGATAGACTCAATATACGAAGTCTTCAGGAAACGATTCACTTACGCGTAAAGTAAATCCTCTTTCATGCTCATCAACTGCCAGCTTGCATGCTATTCCCAACCAAAATTTGTTGTCAAATTAAGCCGAGATTACAATTCGGCAAAAAGGGCACTCTTTGAAAATGAAAATTTTGAACAACTTGATGAGCACAATAACTCTCTCGACATTGTATATCTAAGAACGTTCATTTGATCAATCTTATTAGTCGTTTTTGTGCGAAATATACATGAGCAATTGTTAGTGGTGAGAAATAGAAACAAATTATCGCCAGAGAATCCTAAACAATTGCCATCTGCTTGGTTTAACCCAATTTGAGTTTTTTCCATGCAAAAAAGGCCTTGGCTTCTTTCAACAATTCGGATTTTTTTGAGTGAAGGCACTTGAAATTCTGAAACGCCAAGCCAACTACTGCGCTGCGCTCAAACACATCACGGCTCTAATCCTTGTGGTCTCAACGTTTCGAATTTATTTCAAAAAGCGATAGCGAATTTCAAGTTCTATGTAGAAAAAGTTACTTGTTTGAGTTGAGGAGTTTTCTACTGAATCCGATTAAATACCCCCAGAAGAAGAAAACTTTCACAGAATTTCATAATTTTTGAATGAAAGCTATTTATCCATTCCTATCTAGTGATTTATTACTCTTTTTTTTCCCTCTCTCTCTGCTCTTTCAATCAAAACACTCACACGTGTATTGACAGCTATTGGTTCACGAAGGTCCCTTGACAACCAAATTATTTAGAGTCCATAAAGAATCCTTAATGAGAGTCTTTGAAGAAATTAGTATGTTTAGTCTGAAATTGGCCACTATTGAGCAATTTCTTACTTATAGAACAAATCTTTGAAACTTTTCTCTCAGTGATTCACCTGCTCCGAAAAATTGAATCACGGATTTTATATAGGTTCCAATTCTTTTTCAAGAAGAATAAAATAGAAGGATTTATAGTTCTTCGATGGAATTACTACTCAAATTCGGCTAAAATTAATTTTTTAAATGGAAAGTTGTCTGAACCTTGTGCAAGACGTGCTTTGCGATAGCACAAATCCATGTCCAGTACTGTATAACTGTATTGATGGTGCGTGCGTCCACAAAGATATATTTCCAATGACCCAGCGAGAGCTCTTTGGATCTGTTCTCGCAATTTTCCTTGTGGGAATGGCAAATACAGGCGGCCTCGGAGGTGCATTTATATCTTCGCCAATACTCATGATAATCTTCAATTATGACCCTTTGCCAGCGATAAGAATCGTTTATTGCATGACTTTTGGTGGCGCTATAGGAAGCTTTCTTCACTCTGTGACAGGAAAACGCAAAAACTCACAAAAACCCTTGATTGATTATGATTTAGCCCTGATTTGTACACCAATGCTAGTTGCGGGAGCAAGTATTGGTGTGCTCTTAAATTCGTTTCTGCCTCCATTTCTCACTTTAGGTTGCTTAGTTTACCTAATGGTGCAGAGCTTGAAAAAAATTTATCGAAATGCCAGGATTCAGCGTGAAAAAGAGAATAAGCCACCACAGCAACAAGAAAATCCAGGTGTTGAACTTCGAGAGAATTCACGTCAGAGGTTGAACTCTGAATATAGGGAGTATCTTTCAGTCATTCACCACCCAGAACTTCAGCTCATCCAGATGGAGGAAGCGATGCAATTTCCATGGCAGAAATATCGTGAATTCATCATCCTGTTGATCATTATGATGGGGCTGTTTGTAATCAAAGGAACCCGCACTTTCAGCTCACTCATTGGAATCGAATATTGTAGCCTTTCCTATTGGTTATTCTATGCAATGTCTATCGTTGTATGTCTATATTTTGGCAAAAAAGATGAAAAATTAGTTGCGGAAGCCCAGGAAATAAAGCAGCATGCCTTGTTGGAAGAGCCACCATACATTAGAGAACAAGCTGAAAACCAGTCGTTCCTCACTCCTGAAAACTCAAAGTACATGTCAAAAATTTCATTTATTTCTGGAATATTAGCAGGAATGCTTGGGATCGGTGGAGGAGTGATTATGAATCCAATAATGATGGAAATAGGCGTCTCGGGTGAAGTTGCCACTGCAACATCTGGACTCTTTGTCCTTTTTACTTCCTTTATCTCGATGTTTCAAACGATTATGACTGGAGGAGTACAATTAAAGACTGCACTTTATTTTGGACCCCTAGCATTCTTTGGGGCTCTTGGTGTCTCAATGTATTTGAAATATCTTGTGAATAAGTACAAAAGACCATCCTTAATTCTTTATGCTTTGGTGCTTATCACACTTGTCGGAACAATTGTAGTTCCTCTCTTTGCAATCCAAAGATCTATTTCAAATCCCTCTGTGATGTTCAAGTTTGGATCATTTTGTTAACGTTATCAAAAGATTCATGGATAAGAGGCGATTTCTTGAAAGGAACCAAGTAAACACATTCAGTCATTTACCAGTTTTAGATCTAATTTCATGAAAAATGATAGAATAATGAAATTCAATGTTCAATTGCTCAATTCTTAAGTCGGATGTTTATATTCTACATGTTCATGTAAAATGGAATATATCAGATGAAAAAATATCTTTCATTTTATCGTTATTAGATCAATGGCTGAAACAAAAATGAAAACAAAATTCATTATATCCTCATGTAACAGGCCTGAAATAAAACATAGGGCAAAAATTCATAATCCACATGGTCTAGTTTGGGAGCACTTTTTTCTAACCTTTTATCTTATTCAAACAATATTGAAGAATCTAAATTAAATCATAATGTACTTTAATTATCGTCCGCAAATAAAACTTCAAACTCAATGATACACTCTAAAAGCTTCAGCAAATGGATAAAATCAAAGCTCTTTTCTGAATCTACACAAACTCTATCCAGGAATGCAATCGAATTCGATGCGGCTGGAGAATTCAAGAGTCTAAATGTGATTAACAATCCTAATTTTCTCAAGATAAGCGATACATTTTCAAGAAAGAAAGCAAAAGTTTCAGATTTCCTTACCGATATCTCAATGGCTATACTCACATTGGTATGTCCTGAAGCATTGAAGTACAAAGTCTCTCCGGTATATGATTTTCAAGGGGCTATCAGATTGCAGAACTTGGATCGTGGAAAAAACGATAATCGGGCATTGCTACTTTTTTCTAATGAAACTAAACAAAATAGTGCCGATCCTTCCGCACCTGAGTCGGATAAGCTCGATCACATCAAAACTTTATTGCTCCTTTCGATAAAGATTGAGCGCGAAAATAACTTACTTCCTTTGAAGTTCTTTGGAGAAGTCATGTGTGTGGCGTGTGAATTCGAGAAGGAAAATTATGTTGCTTTAGTAAAAGAAGACAGAACAAGTAACGTTCGAGTTTCTTTTGAGTTTTCTGACGAATAGCGTGCAAAGAGAGAAGAAACGCAGAGACCATCGGAGGGAAAATAAAATCTTTGCTTTTATTTGAACAGAAAGTGAATCAGCTTTTGCAAATTGGAGAAAAAGAAGTGCTATCGTATCTTTCTGTAAGTGAAGCTGAAGTATCAAAGAGCAGAATGTTGCTACTCCTTCGAAAGAAAGCTGAGTATCTTGAGATGATGGAAAGCATAAAATTGAATCTAGAGTAATCTTCTTTATACAATCCAACAAGTATTAACTAACTGGAATAGAATGTCGATTCCATCAACAAAAAAACTAACTAAAGAACAGATACATGAGGTTTATAAGAATATAGATGAGTACTTGCAGAAAAATAGAAAACTCTTTCAAGACATTTCCAAATATATGGTAAATTTTAGTCTATGAAGGAAGAAGTTAGTATTTTGTTAGAAATTGAACAAAGTTCAGATTAACCCAGTACAATTGATCACGCGCTGTTTTCTCGATGATTTGAAGCAGAAATTGGATATTGAGCAGGAAGATTTCCAGAGTTCGGCATTTAATAAGGGTAATGTTGAAGAGATTTCTATTTATGTGAGTTCTGAATAGAAATTATGCCTGAGAATGAGCTGGAGAGTTTACAGACGAATCTCAACAAGTCGCTGACGAAAATTGTCACGGAATACTTTTCATAAATTAGCACTCGATGAAAGAAAGAAAAGTTGTATATTGCTTTAACTATATATTGAGTGCTAAGAAAGTTCATCTAAAAAAAGGACAAAGCTAACTATTTCTTTAATTTGAGAGGAGGAGTAGAACTGTTGAACAATGTATTTGGTGATTTTAGATATATCAAAAATTTGAACTCTCAATTTAGGTATCTGGGATTTCGAAAGGTGCATTCATATCTTATTGCTGAATCAAATTGCAACTTGGCTATGAATTGTTGTTTGCCTTCAAGATTCATTCCATCTATCCGATAGACAATCGAAATTAATGAAATTGTCTTTAAATTGATTATACCATTTATCATTGACGTTCGAAGATTCATTTAGTGAGCCTGAATCCTCTAGCATCCTCGTCAATGGTCTCAGTAGAGCGAATTTTATATAATGCAAAAGCTGGCAAAAATTCGTTATCTTTCTAAATTTTTTTTTTCAGAGGTGCGATATTTTTAGAGCATACTACTTAATTCCCAAACTTTTATCTTATAAATGAAGTCTGTTTCCTCATTGTATACGCCTCCGAAGAAAGCTGAAGCTTCGAATAGAGTTGTGCCGATAGTCCAGACAAATCGGAGCAATGAACCCGCCTCCGAAAATGCTAGTAACAAATCCATGTCGATTCATTATGACAGAAGCTAATATTTCATTTGATTAGTTCCGACTCTTCTATTAGAGGAGCCACGCAAAGAATCTCATACTTTAATTGTGCCAAAATCTAGCATTGATGAGCAATTACGATTTACAGAGGAAGAACTTTATAGCTTTCATTTCTTCAAAGCTATAAACATTATCAATTTGGTAACTCTAACTAACCTCTTGTTTTGTTCGATAATTTCCCATTTAGATCGCTGGTGTCCTAACAATTGTCGCTGGCTTCTTTTCTATAATCTATTTTGTCATCCTCAAACAAAATATCACTTCTTTGGGGATACACAGTTTTCAGTTCGAATTTCTTACCAGGTTTATCGTGTTGTCTATCCACTGGATTTTCCATTTCATTGCATCTTTACTCGGAGTCATATCAATCATGGATCGGAGCTACCTCGTCTTCAAGATTTTCGTAGTGTCAAACCTCGTGAACGTGATTCTATTGATTGTTGGAAGCTCTCTTGTGGCTAACTACCGAATTAACACTTACAGTGGAGAAAAGTTTACTTATCTGGACATAGTCCTTTACTCAGAGCTCTTTTTGCTCATCTTGCTTCTCATATCAATAATTCCTACGTATCAGCTGTATAAAACTCTCTCAGGTAATCTTTATAAAAATTTTCGACTTCATGCTAATGTGTGACTCTCCGCTAGTTTATGCCGATTTGAGAAAACGATTCAAGTTACTTCCAAATAAAACCGGTAAGTAGTTAGAATGCACATTCATTTACTCCTTTTTTGTACTCATGTATATGAATTACCATGGACTTGGTTCCCTTACTATGCATTTGCCCTTTATTCAATGTCAGTATTTTGTGTGAAAAAATATTTGGTGTTTCTTGAAATCTAAATCTATGCATCGAGCAAAATGTTTTTCTTCTTCTTTACTCAAAGATCATATCATCTGGACATTTTGATTGACTGATTTACTGCGAATAATATTACTGTATCTATTTGAACAATTTTCTACGCTATTAATAAGTAATTGCCCTATCGTTCGCTCTCATAATTCACACCAAGCTCTACAAAATGACATCGATTTGTTTTTCCTATGTATTCAGATCCTCGAGGATAATGCCTCAATTGTTTTGAAAGCCATTATTGCTAATGTAATCCCACGTCAAGAAGCCAAGTTTCTGACACCTTAATCGGCCAATTCCAAGGGGAAATTGAAACAAAGTACATTCAGTTTCACGCAATTAATTGAGGATGAAAAAAAAAAATTTTAAAAATTGAGAAAATTTTAAGAGTTCTTCAATGAAAGCTAAATAAGGTGTTTCGAGTGTACACTTTCTGAAGATAGTTGCAAGAGCCTCTGGCTAGGAAATAAAATATGCAGCAGCCTAGAAACTTTCGGTTCTCTTTTTATACAGCTACTATGGTCAAAGTGCTTCATATATATAAAAAAGAAATCTCTGTCTCCTGCATTAATTTTCTTAAATTACATCAAAAATGAGGTCATCATCCAAAAGAAATATGGATATATTAATTCACATCAAAAATCAAGTATTTTCTCTGAAAGTATCATAAATATAGTTGGGCTGAGAAATCTCTTTAAGTTGCTGTTTTTGGCAATTAGACTCTCAATAATAACCTTGCTAGGCAGTAGCCAGAGACACTTCGGAAAAAAATTTAAACGTGTACGAAGCCGATAATGTCAAGATTGCATGAGTGCAGAATTAACCCAACCATAATTTTTTGAGTTTTTGAGGCCAAGAATGTTCTTTCTTTCCCATCATTTAAGATTTCCTTGGAAGCAGCCTGGTCCAATTTGCTCACATTAAACAGCTCCACGCTAAAGCAGAATGAACCTTTTTGATCTATAACTCTCCCTACCGAGATAATACATTTCAGAGCAGGCACATAAAAAGCATTCAGAAGGTATTGATTCTTTAGCACATATTCTTTAGCATTCGACAGCGGTTTTACTTCAGACTCTAAAAGCGAGCTCGACGTATAAAAATAAATATTATTGCAGCCGTCAGTCAGCCCTAGATAGTTGATTGTATCAATAAAATCCAATTTGACTGACGCTGTTTCATCAAGCCTCTGATCTTTGTATTTAAAAATCTTTAACTGTGATAGCTTGTTCGAAGTTGCGAGGAGGCAGTTATGTGTCTTGTCATATGAAATCTCGTAAAATTTTTCGTTTTGTTCTATCTCCGTAATGAAATTTCTTCTCAGAGGGTCTAATTGGTTATGTGATAGATTAATGAGTCTCAGACCTCGAAAATCTCCACTTATACAGACAATATCAGGCGTGATGAGGCGCATGTCATTCACATCTGATGCCTTATCTGCTGCAAAGTCGTGGTTAATTCGACGGATTGACCCTTTAAGGAAAGACTGCTCTTGTAAACCTTCACTAGTTATAAGAAGAAAGAGCATATCGGAACCCTGACGAAAGAGAAGTTTGGAATATCAGAGTTTGCTGAGCCGCACCTGTTTCAGAGACTTGAATGTTTTGAGATAAATGAATTCAAGAGCATGAGAAGATTGTGGAGGATGCATGGTAGTGTGCTCTACTCCTAGCACCAAAATGCTTAAAGAATCGATAATTGTCGCACAACTTGGTTTATAATTCAGATATAAGTGAGTTCTCTTTTTTGTTGAGCTGAATCGCCGTTCTTTTCTGTAGTTATCTCCAAGGTGATTGCTTTCAGAGACAGAGTTCATTAATTCAATTGTTCCTTCTTGTGTTTCCATTATAGAACTTCAAATGTTTTTAATTATTCAAACTTCTTATCATTGTGGATTATATTGTGAAAAATTACTCTGCTTTCGACAAAAAATGCTAAAGATTATTATATTTCGATCAATTTCTGATGGCACTTGTAGACTTTGAAATAATTTGACTTTCTTGATTGTCAATTCTCAGCTCAGTGAGATTAAAGTTCGTAGAAAGCGAAATATTGCCGAGTTTCTAGTAGATTATTTGTTGCTTATAGTCTTCTCAATTGGATAATGTATGAGTAATTCAAGTGAGTGAGTGATTGATCTTAATATTGTAGAGTGAATACTTTTCGTCTGGAGAGTTGGATATTTTAAATCTCTTTGCTCATTAGTTTCAATAAGAAATTATCCTCGACCTCTCCTCTGCAGAAATGTCACTCATCAATCAACTCGATAGAAGATGATTTTAACGCATCTTCTGGCGTTGAAAAAACGAAGTTCTGAACACCGAAGTTTTCGTGGAGACTCATTTACAAAAGCAATTCCCATTTTGTTAAAAACCAGGAAGGATTTAAATAATCCTTTTTCTTAAGAGTATATCTATCTAAAAAGGGCATCATTGCCATGAGTTTGCGTGGTTATAATTTGTATTTTTTTGAGAAACAAGAATGATGTCAGTCAATTAACAGAATATTTTTCCGAGCCCAACAAAACAAAACAAAAAAAAAGGCCTGCTCGTAAAATTTTTTCGGGCAATTCAAATCTTTCATTAGTAGTTTTCAGGTGCTTGATTCTTAATGAAAGCTTCTTATCGGACTCTGTCAATGATCAATAAAATGACTTAATCACACTCCCAAATTTTAGTCTGGCTCTTCGCGTTTGTTTTTTTTTTTTAGAAGGTTTATAACGGAACCGTAAATTTGTAGCTTATGCCAGAAACAGCGGATAATCCAAGTAGATGACCAAAAGTACTCATTCAAAGAGTGATTATGCCATCAATTTGGAAAATAATCTTCTCTTTTCAGATTTTAAAATTGTTTACTTATTAATCAATACAAAAACTCTAAAAGTTCGGGAAACGATTAGAAAAAGCAAACTCATATTCTATTTCATTGAGTTTTGAACTAGAGCTCGCTGTAACACTCGAAGAGAATAGAATTTTGAGCGAATAGGAAACAGCAAGCACGGGCTCAAAACTACACATTTTTACACTATTGTAATTTGCTAGCCACAAACTTTTGAGTCTCTCAAAGTAGTCACCATTTTTTTTGAAATAGGTTTAATTAGCCTACAGTTTTGAAGGTGGTGCCATCCTCAAGCGTTCATGTATTGGATTTTCTTCTGACATGATGAGGTACCTATCATTCCGACAACTTTGATCTCTAGCCTTCCCAAACACCCGTCAATTAATTTGGTCAGATTATTTTGTTTAACCGTTAATTTTTTTATTATTTTAATCACTGCGTGAGAAGCTACACTTACCAGAATTCCTCCATTCGTAAAAAACGAATATCACCGACTCCCAAATTATTCACCGGTGGAATTGTGCTGTATGAAAACCTAGTTCTAGACTTGAAAGTGGAAACTCAATATATTTTACTGCAGATTGATAATGGAAACGCTATGTATTCGTTGAATTAGCCAGACAACGATTTCAAATAAATTCTGAAATTTAAATTTTCTGGCAAGCTAATAATTTAAGAACGTATGCATCGGAGCGCTGCTTTAATTATAATAATTTATTCAACTACCAAATTGAAAGCGTTTATGCCGGTCCCAAAAAAGAGCTTAGAGTTGACTAAACAAAGTAAAACCCTCAACGGTTTGGGTTCCTCCTATCCCAACTCACTTTTGGGAGCAGCCTGCTCCTCACAAGCATATAACTTTAGGGTTGATCGTCCGATCAGAAAGAATCCTAAAAGCAAGAAAGAAAAAAGTCAAGGGAGAGCCAAATCCGATTCTCATATAGAGTTTATGTTCAGAAGATCTACTCTGCGCCGATTGATCGTCTTTTCGGGCAGATATTTCATTCTATTGATAACATATGTTATATTTTCTCTTCTAACCGCAATCTACCGAGTGAAGACTCCTTCGTTCGCTGGAAAGCTTGTTGACGCTGTGGTGGTGACTAAAGCCGAAGATCGAATCAATCTTTTGATTTATCGTTTTCTGAAGAGCGTGTTCCTATCCATACTTTTCCATTTCCTCAGCTCTCTCAGTCAATACTTTTTAAGAGAGAGAATCTACCTGAAGCTCAAACGTCTTGCTTATGAATCATTCGTTAACAAGGACACAGAGTATATGGAAGGGAAAGGAGCTACCAAGATACTTGCGACCTTAGACAAAGATATTTCCTTGGTGAGCAAGCAAGCTACTTTTATCACTTTCGTCGAGATCATCAAAGAGATTTACACGAACACCAACCAATTGGTCCAACTATTCGAGATCTCGTTTGGGATGACCATGTGTCTTCTGATAACGGTTCCTTTGTTCTCAGTCGTGATTGGGAGATATTCGAAGTACATCAAGAAATCTACGATTAAAATCGACAAGAACGCGAAGGCATGCTCTGAACTCTTCACTCAGACTGCGAGCAACTTCAATCTAATAAAAAGTAACTCACAAGAACTCGAGTTCATGAGACGCTTTGACAACATACTGGAGAAGTCACAGCGACTATCAACAACTCGTTCACTTCTGGATGCCTCTCTGAAGGTGTTTAACAGTCTTATCCAGAGACTGGGAGAAGTGATTATCTTAATGTATGGTGCGAACCTGCTCCTAAACGACGGGATCACTCCAGGGAACTTTTCCACTTTTGTGATGAACAGTGGCGCTTTTCATGGCATCACAAAAATATTCTCCGAGCATCTGAATAGTGTATCCAAGGCGGGCATTTCTTGCCAACGTTTCTTCGAATTCATTGATTACAAAGTGAAAGTTCAATGGAACACTGGAAAAGTAATGGATAAGATAGAAGGAGAAATTTCCTTCGAAAACGTTACATTTGCTTATCCAACACGACCGGATGTACCTGTAATCAAGAACACAAGCTTTGAAATCAAATCGAAGGGTAGTCTTGGCATTGTCGGACCAAGTGGAAGTGGAAAATCCTCATTCATGAAACTGATTGCGAGAGTATTTGATCCGACCAAAGGAGCCGTAAAAATTGATGGGGTTAATCTAAATGAACTTAACCTAAAATGGTTCCATGAGCAAGTGGGATACGTCAATCCTGATTCTGTTTTGTTTTCAGGGACACTGGAAGAAAATATCGCTTTTGGTGTAAAGAACTACACTCATGAAGATATTATGCGCTGCCTAAAATTGGCTAATGCAAAAGATATCATCAAAGGGTTTAGTTCAGGACTCGAGACCAGAATCGGGGAGAAAGGCATGAAATTATCCTCTGGGCAGAGGCAGAAGATTCTTATTGCTCGAGCTCTGCTCAGAAAACCTAAAATTCTTATTTTTGATGAAGCAACAGCCATGCTTGATCCAAAAAGCGAATATCAGATTCAAATGACAATCAACAAACTGATTGAGGAGAAACAATGCACTGTGGTGATTATAGGAAACAAGCTGTCAGCTGTTAGGAAGTGTGACATGATTCTTGCTATTAAAAATGGTGAGATTGTTGAAAGAGGAACACACAAGGAACTCATCAACGCGCGTGGATTTTACAAGAAAATGTATGACAACCAACTGAGAGCACAGAACAGCCATCCTAACGATAACTAAAACTGAGAAAATCATGGAGAAATTTTGGGTTGAAAGCTGGTTTTACTGAAAAAAACAAATCTATTCCAAATAAAATTTCAATATTTAGAAATAGGGAAAAAACAGAGAAACACATCGAATTTTTTGAACTTATTTTGATAAAACTGTTGTATGCTAAATGTAATAAGAGAAAATTGCTGTACAAAATTTTATCTATAGGTATGATTAATAAACTTGTTTCAGTTGCCGCGATAGACTTAGATCCTTATGAATTGTATACGTTTTATGACTCACTCCACATATAAATATTTTACATTCGTAGGCTCTGAAATACGCTATTGCATAAAAAAACTTTTTTGAAATTATGAAAAAAGTGTTCTCGCACAATATTTTCAACAAGATTCAAACACAAAACTAAAGAAACTACTAAATTCACAAATTGCGCATTTATGCATTATTTTCGAGTAATGAAAGTCAATAAACGCAACTGTCCAATTTATGAGAAGAAATCAGCAAGATTCTTTGTTCGAGTTTTTCTTTTTTTGCCAGGGTTTCTTTCTCAACAATCAAATATATTCATTGTTTCCCTCTCCAGTAAAAAGAAGACAAATTTGAAGTTTTATGATATCGAATTTCTTTCTCAGATTGGAAAAGACAAAATCAAGGAAGACGTTAGTAATTATTTTTTGTATTCTTGTAAAAGAATTTAGAAAGTATAGATGTGAGCTCAAAGCAACCTGTTTTGTATCAATTCATCTCCAAATTCCAACTTTATTTTCTTCAATACTACCTTTAATTCCTGTCTCTAAAAGAGATATTTTCTCTGTGTGATGATATTATATAATTATTTCTGTCCAAAAATTCTTGCATCTATACAACAACAGCTGACTAACTTTGACAAACTTGTGTATAACAAGGAGACCAGGAAAAAAAATATGGAACAATTTGGGACTTATTACTAACTATCTGCTCACAGTATTATCATCTCATAAATAAATCTACCAACAAATCATAAATTTACATTCCATCAGTGTTAGGAAAGAATTAATGATCGATTTTTTCAAAGGGAGGAATTCGCGGAAAATTAGCTGGATACACGTAAATGATGTTATATTCAGGTATCATCATTCGATCTTGTTTTTCAAAAAGAGTTCTTCATTATAATAGACAAGATAGAGTAGTTGTTGTTGCTGTCTTGTGAAATATATGTTTCTTCAATATCTTGAAACTCACCCTTTTCGTAATTTGCATAGCTTGCTTATTTTTATTTTGCTTGCATTAATCTTAGGAGGTATTCAAATTGTTAAAATGAAAATCCGTATTAGTTAAGCAACAAGCAATTAAGTACAGCAAGGAACACAATAAAACATTGCAACTGACATAGACATAATTGCAAAACTCCATCTAAAGTGCTCGACAACCAATGAGAATCAACATCACAAAATTCCAACTTGATTTCATTTTTTTCTGATCGAATCAAATTCTCATCTATTCGCGCTTGAAGATTTTGGTAAATAAAAAGTTATTTTACAGCTTTGCTTTTGGCGGAGTTAAAAGTTATGCTTCCAGAAATCGAGTCAATTGACAACCCGAAAACAACGCATACAGGTCTGGAAGAACCAAGCAGAAAAAGAGACGCACCTAGCGATGATATGCTTCAAAATTCTTTGACAACTGGTATTACTACTACTTCGATCCGCTTATTTTGTATTCTTATTTATTCGCTCTTTCGAATTGCAACTATGATTCAAATAAAATAGAAGAGATCTCACATACATCCTCAACTTTGCTTGCATGGTCCACATGGAACCATAATAAGATTAATGTTGTTCAACTCGAAACAAAGCAAGAGTTTGTTAACTTTGATGGAGTCTCACTCAGTGATGTCGATGGTAGTTGCTTTTTTCCAATTTGTTGTACTAATCATGTCTGATAACTATTTAAAAAGAGGACTGTGAAAGCTGGTCTCATGTGAAAGATATTGCAAACACAAGACTTTTAGTTTCTGTTCATCATTGCTATGGCTCAACAGCAAATCTAGCAGTATTTGATGTCTCTCGGAAAGGGCAAGCAAGAAAAATATATTTATTTGAGGAAGTTTCTGGCCGTAAGATCGTCGCTAAACCCCATTTGATAATTATATGTTTTTCTAGAGTCTGGTTATGGAGACTTGACCTATAATCCACGAAGAAGAATTCTTGGTGCAATTTCTATCGGAGGGAAGATAGCTTATCATCTTTACGATTTTACCATCGGGAAGACTGGCGATATTGTAACACTCATCCGAAAGACGAAATGGCACCCCCAAAATAGCTCTGGAGATAGTATTTAATAAAATTATTTCTGCTAGAATCTCTATTAATGTGCTTGTATCTAGATAACCATATAACGGGTCTTGATTTCAATCTTAATGGAGAGATTGCAGCATCCATTGACAAGTATGGAGCATGCTTAATATCAGATGTGAGCACTGGTGAGTATCGCTATCATCTGAACTTGGAGCAGAAATTCGATTTGGGAGGTATAATTAACTTATTGGAGACATTAAATATTGTGACTACTCTTTAGATTCTTTTAATCGTTGCAGATGGAGCACTAATACTGGCGAATCCTCATTATATGTTAAATATGACCTGAAGAAACTCAATGTTCTCGATGCTGAAAAGAAAGCTCTTACTCTGAAAAACTCTATTCAAATTGAATCCGATGGTGGTAAGTGCAACAAGTTTTTATTTTACCGCCTCTCGCTCGAATGCTTCACTGAATATCCAATTCAATTCTCAAGAAATAAAAGAGATAACCATGCTATCTCGTTTTAATGGCAAAATAAGACTGATCTATACATTTTTTCGATCAGCATATATTGCTTCATCTTCATGTTTATTTATTATAGGCGATTCTCACTGGATTGATGTATGCCAGAACAATGGAAACTTATTAGCTTCATGTGGTCTTGATGAGGACGTGAAGATATTTGACAAACGAGAATCTAAGATTGTCCAAACTTTCAATGGTATTCACGAAAGTAATTCTTTTCAAATGACTTAATAACTTATTTTGAGCATACAATTATTATTTTCTAGATTCTATTACTTGTGTGAGATGGAGTCCAAGCGGTGATATGCTCGCGAGTGCTTCATATGATATGACAGTAGCTCTGCTGGACTTCAAGACTGGAAAATTGCTGTATACTGGAAACACTTCGGATGAAAGTATGCTTTTTGGTTTTTGATAAAAACTAATATTCTTATTTCCTTGGTAGGCCTTGCTATGTCTGTCTGCTTCGTTTGAGAAAGAAAACAAATTCACTCAAAGAAATCACAAAAAATAATTGAGAGGATTATTCTTGAGCATCCTTAACAGAGATTATATTTTCTGTCTTCCTTTATATATCGGCATTGATTCCCTTGATCTGAAAAACAATCCATTTGGAAGTATGGAAAATTTTAATGACTTTTATCAGAAAACATAAAATCGATCTCATAAAAAGTTTTGTTGATTTGCTTAATCTGCGTCTAAAAGTTTTCAAATTATAGTAGAGTTACTAACGCATGATTCTCTTCTACCATTTGTAATGTGCTGAGAGAGCACAGTGCCAAGTAATAGGTTTTGAACAAATTTTGTTTTGCTACTTTTCTCGAATAGTTCACTCTATTTCACCTCAAAATGAAAATTATCGCAAAAAATGGCACTCAAATTTGTGTTCACTAGCAAAAGATAAAATTTAAATCTTCGACAACACAAGACATCTTATAGAATGTCAGCAATGGCCTTAAAGAACTTACCCCCTAATTCAAGATTCTTTTTCATTCTCATAGCAAACCTGGCTATTAAATTAAGTGAATTTTAATGATTCAACGAAATGAAAGAGAGAGAAAGAGAGAGAAACTATCGGCATTAATGTCTACAAATATTGAGACACCTTAGGATGAGACAAATTAGTCGGACTTGAAATGATGACTATTCCAGAGAAACTTATAAAAAATAGAATCAACAGCAATTAAATTCAAGTCATTCTTACCTCAGTCAGGAAAGATTAACAAACTGATAGATAATTTCAAGAAAACCTATGTCAACATATGTTTCTGAAAAACTTACAAGATAAGTGACGTATACGTTGTAAAATCTACGACATGTCTCCTATTAATTGTGACATCACCTAGTTTAATCACTTTCGTCGTCAAATATAGATTTGAACAAATCCATGGGAGGACGTTGTGGGGCTTCGACTTCTTCTTCCTCCTCCATCATCTTGTTCTTATTCCTTTGCTCTTCTTCTTCAGCCATCTCAATAGCATCTTTGGACTCTCCCTGATTTTTTCGCTTTGACCCTGGTTCCTCTTCTACAGGTTTGCTTTCGAAACGATTCATCAACGTTTTATTAGATCCAAATTCTTGAGGGAGCTCAAGATCCTTTTGAGTCAGCTTTCCTCGTTGACTCATCATCGCAGGCAAAATTTCATCATCAAATTTATTCCTTGAAATTTGGCTCTCTGCCTGCACATTTTTTCCTTTATGTGGAGGTGGAACTCCAAATCGACGGCACAATATTTTGTCTGGAACCCACTCCTCTCTTCGCCTTTGATTTTGAACCTTCTCAAGGTTGGATTTCAGCTCTTCTATCTTGTGTATAAGATGTGCTTTATCTTGAGAAACACCAAGTGAAGCAAGCTTATCAGCTTCTCTCTTCTTGGCTTCCTCTTCCTCTTGCTTTTTCTTTTTAGGAAGATAAAAAAATTCGTATAGTTTCTGAAACTCCTCTTGCTCTCTTCGTAACTGAGAGAGCGACACGTGACCTGCAGGCATGCTTCCGCCAACGATTTTCCCTTCTCTTTCTAGAATAAACAATTTATATCGCTCTTGCTTATCAGGGTCATCTCTAAAAGGTGCATCTACATCATGACTATCAGTGGAGGCTTCAGTACCTCTCACGAACGTTTTCGCGCCCAGAATCTTCTTCCTAGTCTCTTCAGAGATATTAGCAAATTTTGTTTGTTGCCGTTGCAGTTCATAATCTGTGGTTGCGTCCCTCTCTCCAAGCATCTCTGCTCTTTGAGCTGGATTCAAACGTCTGTTGCCCTTCGCTTTTTCAAGCTCCATTTTCTCTTTGCCTCCTGCTTTAAGGAACTCCTTGACTTTCTTATAGGGATCGTAATCTTTAGGAATCTCGAGGGGCTTAAGATGAACCGGACCTGCTATTTTGAAAGGTTTTTCATCCTTAATAAATTCATCGAGTGCACGGAGATTCTGAATGACGACTTTCTTCGCTTTATCCAAACGCTTCGTGTCTTCAGCTTCTTCTTCGTCAGCCTCATAACGATCAAAGCCTTTTATTTTTGAGGTCATATAGTAATCTTCGTCCTCATCTTCGTCTGCTTCTTCATAGTTTTTATTATTCATTGCAAGTCTGTTTTTCTTTTTCCGTGCTTCTTCTTCCTTTTCTTCATCTTCCAGATTTGCTTCTCGCTGATACTTCTTAAAAATTTCATTAAATACCGTCTCGTATTCATCAGATTTGTATTTCGAACCATTGATGTTCAGTCCTTGCAATTGAGTATTTGCTTCAGGTATCCCAGTTTGAAAATTAGTTTCCTTTGCGAAGTACTCAGAAATATCCGGCCTTTCCTTCTTCTGTTCTTTCCTTTGAGGACCGATTTGGATGCCGTAGCCTCTAACTTTGGTTTTATCTTGCAGGGTTTTAGCTTTCTCTTGATACTCTTCTTTTTTCTTTTGAGTCAGCATCGCATCGAGTATTTCATAACCAACTGAATTTCTAGACTGAACAATCATCTCATCAATCGGTTTCCCAAGCAGACTCATTCCAAGATCTTTTTGAATCAGCTCTTTGTTTCTCTGTCCGAGGGTATCATATTCGGATCTAGCGACGAGAGTTTGTCCGGCCACGCTTTGGGCGATATCTTCTTCATCCATAAAATCCATGACGTTCTGCTGCTGTTTCTGCGACCTATCTTTGCGTGATGAAACGAAAGTTGAGGGAGCCCAGCCCTCTTTTGAACCGACTGTATTTTTATAGCCAGCTGTGAACCCTCCTGTAAATGCTCCGACCCATCGCTTGCGTCCTTTTTCATCACGAGCAGGAAGAGAATAGAAATTCTTCTTCTTTTCGATCTCCTCTTCTTCGAAGAGGGTGCCTATCATCATTGCATTCATTCTTGGAAATGGCTATCGAAAAATCCGAATCAAAAAAATTAACTTTCCAAAAATATAATATCCTTCTAAATCAACTCTTCGAAAATAAGTCAGCTTAATAAAAAGCAAACAACCGTCATTGCAAATGTCATTAGATATAACTGTGACTCAATCTAAACCATGGCTAACAAACAATTTCAAAGAATTAATTACATAAGAAAACAAATCTGAGATAGCAAATTCAACTCATCACTTTCCATTGTTTGTGTTTTGGGCGAAAGGTACAGTATGAGTTTAAGAATTATTATGCACAAAAAAAACCCTCCTGATTCTACAATGAGTAAGGGAGAGTCGTTGCCTGTTAATTTTTTTTCACATATTGGAGCTGATATAAACTGCCGATACAAATTCGTCTTTTATCCGTACTTTGTAAATCTCAATAAATTTAAGCTAATACTTGTGTACTATTTAGTTCGAACCAAATTTCAGCTTGAGTGAGTGACTAGTTAAAAGATTCAGTTCAACAAAGAAGCTCAAACACAATATGTCCTTCTGATTGAAACTGCGTGCGCCTATTTAACTGCGATAAATTGAAGTTGCTTCAAAATTGTTGAGTTCATTTTTCTTCACAGAACAGCAAGACAGATATGATAGATCCTACGAATATCTATAATCCTGAGAGAGGAGCAATTTCGCAAGAAAAAGGAGAATTTCCTACGAAAACGAAATATGATAATGGCAAAGAAACAAAATATTTCCAACTTTTTTCCCAGAACCTACCGCTTTCAATGATTGAATCAACTCCAACGTTTTTCAGCGCTAGAAATTTGCAAGTCTCTTTGCTTCCTCAGATATTAATGCTACTGCATCCGGAGATTATCTTCTCAAATAAAATTTCAGCCAAGGAAGATGTTCTACGTGATCGATCACTCATACATTATCAAGGTAGAGTACAGATCTCTCGAACAAGTCACGATTTTCAATGGAAAATTGAGGTATTACCTCAAGGGACTCCAATAAAGTCATGGAATTTCAGTTCAACAAATTTGAAAAGCATCAAAATATTCCCTGGCAAAGAAAGGGGAGTGCTGATAGTGTTGCATGACGTAAGTAAAGTTCAACGTACAGAAACCGTCGTCTTTATTATTGAACAGAAAGATGAGGCAGAAGTTTATAAAGAATTTCTGAATACACTCCACCCTTCGATATTGAATACAAGCAGAATCAGCGTAGAAGATCAGCTGATTAGTTACCATAATGACGATCGGCAATATAATAACCAGGATCCAACTTTAGAGACCATGAATGCAGAGAATAGTGAAAATTTTCTTTGGAAGAGAAACCCACAGCCACTGTTCTTTGAACACTCGGAGAGCACGATAATTCCCATTCCAAAAAGCATCTCCATTGCTGATCAAGATTCATCAATCAACTCAGAGCTCAAAAAACTCACGGACAGTTTCGACGTAATATCAACAAAGAAGCCCCCAAAAGTAACTAAAGCTCTCAGCCATGAAAACCCAATAAATGCTGCCCCATACATTAAGCAAAAAAGTAAAGAAATTGGAATGGCAAAGAAACTACCGAATTCTCATTTTCTTGAAAGACTCAAAATTGTTCTTGTAAGAGGAATAGTTGCCAAAAGAATCGATAATATCTTCCCAATATCCTTGAGCAATTTCTTTTTCAGCGCAGACCTCAAGTTCTTTGCTTTTACAGGAAAGAAAACCTTAATTCCTTCATCAAAAATTCTGGGAGTAGAGTTTACAGAGAAGAAAGCAGGAAGGAGAAGAATGCTAAACTGCTTTGATAATAAGAAGCCACCCAGGTACTATATAATTGCAATTATTCTTCTAGAGGGAGTTCTGCTGTTGAAAAGTTTAAAAACGAAAGCATCCACGGATTTTGTTGAAGCACTTGACGTATTTTTGCGCTTTCGAGATCACTTCCTGAACTAACAAAATGAAGACAACTCAGAGATCGAGGTGCAGTCTGCTTTCAAAATATTCGAGTGGGAGAGAGATTATTAGTAAGAGAGAATTAATTCTCAGAAACCAAAGTTATTCATACAAGCTCGTGATATTTCACTTCCACGTTGTGCAATTAAACCTGTGTCTTTCATATCTGGTGTACCAAAATTAAGTAACTAAGGAATAAACTTCAGCCTAAACTGTTACACCCATAAAACATGAGAGGAGATTGTTTCTATTGTTTAGGAATACTGAAAAATGCTCGCGATTCTGGTCTAGTCAGAATTTCATGGGGAGAATAATTCAACTTCTTAAAGATTTTTCGTATCGCGCCAACCACAAATTGCTCAATTTTTTAATGCGTCAATCATGACTCAAGCGAAAATCAAGAGCGTTTTACAATAATAATCAACGGCAAAACTTTCAAAAGTCTATTTAAATATCTTTAGCGAGAGTGGATGCCCGGTTTACATTGTTCTAAATCAATTCATTTTGAGGGCGTCTTGCATGAATGAGGTGATAAAAAAATTCTAAAAAAACTCACTCAGATAAATCAATGCTCATATGGTCTTCCATAATAATTAAGTTAGCGTGTTTCCTATTTCTTTTCAGAATTAATTCGCAATGCTATTGGCAAATCTTTTCATATTTTCACAACAATGTATCAGACTTATAATTAAAAAGAGATAAATATGAATCTTAATTTGAATCTGCCTTCTCCAAAGAAACTCTTTGACTATCTATGCTCTCTGGACTTCTATCGTGACTTCAACGATGGACTATTTGATACAGAAGCTGACGAGGTTCAATTTCGGGGACCTAATGAGAATTTAGAAGAGATTCCCTCTTCATTTGATAACCCTGAGTCATATATTCAAAAATGGGAAAAACTGTTTCTCACAGAATGCAGAGCTCAGATTTTAAAGGAATCGCAGCAGGTCCATCATCGCCAAAGCTTGGGACTAATTTTTTCATAGCATATGAAGCATGAATTTATCACTTTACTTTCTGTGTCTCGTCAAGAAGCAGTCACAACGTTAAATTTTGAAAGAGAAAGTGAAAGCGACATTTCATACTCTCCAAACGACATCTTATTGGTCACCAAAGAAGATGTAATTCTAATTATTAACCTTAAATGGATTATTATTGCTGTTCTCATTAGCCGAGCATCCCGCAATTAGAGCATATGATCGCACGAGTTGATGAGATTAGCCCACCGAGAAAAATCTCAATAAAAACAACAATAAAATCTCCAATTATCCCGAATTCGAGAGAAGCCAAGGTCGCTGATTCGTTGTACGATCGTTCTAGATGGTATGTTGTTAACATTTGCAACCTCGGAACATTGATAAGAGAGTATCAGGTATTCATTTCTTTTATCTCGGTGGCCTTACTGAATTTTTTTGGTATTAGGCTTTGCACAGTATCGGCGATTTGAGTTTGAGGAGTGTTCTCCTTTCTCCCGAGGAATATTCGAAAGAAACTAACAACTATTTCGACATTCCTTCGAGGCTCAAGGAAAAGATATTGAATAGATATAACCACAGTCAAATTGAAGCTATAACTGAATCACTAAAGAAGGAAGGAGTCACTTTGATTCAAGGTCCACCAGGAACCGGCAAGACTACTACAGTCTTGGCAATTGTCAGTGTGCTGCTGAATTCCAGTTCAAATCCGGGTTTGCTGAAATCAAAAAAAGAGGACTCTGACAAGATGGATATTGAAACTGGTCAACTTGATCTCAAAACAAAAAAGAGAAATTGGATGAAAACTATGCCCTGGATCTATGAAAGCAATTATAAAAATTGGTAATACTTTGCTTTGAGAAATTGAGAGTTTAATTAATTTTTTGACAGGCTCGATGACAGAGATCCGGTTCCCAATGGCCCGACCAAAGAACGGTAATTTATCCACATTTTTTCTGCTTTTTAACATATTAAATATTTAGTGTCGTACAACTTCTCCCAAAGATAGATGAAACCGTCATCAAGCCTGCTAAAATATTGATTTGCGGACCTTCAAATGCTTCCATCGATCAAATTGTGAGAATTATACTCGAGAAAGGTTTTTGTTTGTTAAAGAGAGCATGTGTTAAATTATCTTCTAATTTAATAGGACTTCTGGATGATCAAGGGAACAAATACGTGCCAAGTTTGGTGAGAATCGGCCCCAATGCACATCCTTCCTTGAAGAACGTGACCCTGGAGTTTTTAGTTGACAAAGAAAAAGAAATCCGAGGAACCAAGAATGCTGAACCTAATGTCATTCGAAATGAGGTACTGTTGTTCCTGTAGCTACGGTCTTTGCTAATCTTATCATAAGATCTTGAATAAAGTTCAGATTGTTTGCAGTACTTTATCCTCTGCTGGTTCAGCGACTTTGACACAGTTAGGCCAGGTTAATTTTCAATTTAATGGGGTTTTAGTTCTTATTATCATTAAAACAACAAACAGAAATTCGATACAGTCGTTATCGATGAGGCAGCTCAAGCCGTGGAGATTTCAACTCTCATTCCTTTGAAATACGAATGTAAAAGACTCATTATGATTGGTGATCCAAAGCAGCTTCCTGCCACCATCTTTTCAAGAACTTGCGCAAAGTTTAAATACGATCGCAGTCTTTTCCAAAGACTCCAATCTCAAGGCTTCCCAGTGCACATGCTGAACGTACTCATTATTTTCTTTTTTTACTATGAGTAACCTTGACAAATCAATCGCTTTAGACTCAATACAGAATGAATCCGATGATCTCGAAAATTATCTCGACAAACTTCTATGAGTCAAAACTTCATGACGCTGAGAATATTATGGAATTAGTCGGTCAGCCTGAGCTCTACAAGGATCCTGTATTTCAACCCTTTAGTGTTTTTAATGTGAAGGTAAAAAATGAATTAATATTTATTTTTTCCCCTTAAACCTGATTTGTCTAGGGCAAGGAAGAATTTGACCAGAAGTCTTACAAGAATACAATTGAAGCCAGTATCGTCGTTCAACTTTACCGCTATATTCGTACTACACAAAAGAATATTAGTGTTCAAAGTATTGGTATCATCACTCCATATTCGGCGCAGGTGTCCTTGATCAGGAAAATGATTGAGGAGGCAGATCAAACTTTACAATGTGAAGTTGAAGTAAATTCGGTCGATGGATTCCAAGGTAGAGAGAAAGACATAATCATCTTTTCGACGGTCCGTTCGCAATTTGAAGAGGAGCCGATTGTTCCTGAGATTAAATCAGGAGAGTCACAAAAAAAAGAAGGGGCTGAGAAGGATAATAAAATTGACGAAGAAAAAAAAGATAAAGTTGACGAGGAGGAGGAAAAGAAGGAAGCCAAGAAACCCGAAAAGAGAAGTATTGGTTTTCTGAGAGACGAGAGAAGAATGAATGTGAGTCTTTCCAGAGCAAGGCTCTGTCTAATTGTCGTCGGAGACACCAAGAGATTACAGTTTAGTATTAATGTCGGAAAGTGGAGAGATCTAGTAGCCTATGCAATTGAAAATAAAAGATGCTTCAAGATCCAGAAACCGTTTGAAAAAAATTTTGAAAATATCAGCAAGAACCCAGGAAAGTATGTTTTCAGGAAAAAAAAGAAAGTTGACAAAAAGGACGACAAAAAGGATGATAAAAAGGATGATAAAAAACCCAATCAACCAGCAGAAAGCGAATCTAAAGTTTCAGCCTAAGGCGACCCATATCAACAAAAATACTGCATACTTCCTGGTGGCACTTTTATAACATAACAAACTTTAGAAGGAAAAGTGTAAGTGAGTTCAATAAATAGCTTTTTAACAGAACAAATTCAACGAGTGAAATTATTTTTCTCAAGATTACTAATTTGTCCCTAAGTTTAGCATTGCACTTTTGTGCAAGAGGTGAAGTTCAGTAATATCTTTCTAAAATTGTAGTATCTCTAGGATGGCAAATTTTTATTAAATTGCTAGCCTAGGTTTAACCTTATATTCAAAATAAATTCAAATTGTCTGAGCTTGGCAACTTGTTAACCTTCTCATCCTTGTGTTTTGTGATGCAAGATCCTTGTGGTGGCCTGAAGTTAAACAAAGCAGTCCGCCTATTCACCTTACGATTATTGCCAAACGATTGCTATCTCTCAATTTTCTTTGAAGCTCATTGTTTATTTTATTGAAATCTCACACGAAAGCTGCCGATGATGATAATGATAATGAGTAACAATAAATTACAAGTAAATAGATATTTACAGATATTGTCATTTTCTAGCATGTTCATATCTGCCCTTAAATTTAGCGAGATCATCTATCTATACTCAAGAAACATATTTTATTAAAAAGATTCCAATTTAGCGTTCATCAAGGTTTCTAGGCCTTTCTCAAACAGAGTGTTGAGGAATTTATGCTCATCCGCCAAAGTTTCTATTCTAAAGATGTATCTCGCATAAGGTACATTTGTCTTCAATATATCTTTGAAGGATAATTAAAAATAATTGGAAATGGAAATTCAATACCGTTTCCTTCTTTGTCTGCTTTCTCAAAATCGCCTATCCACTCTTTTTTCAATTTTCTGTCAAATCCGGACTGTAGTACAGAATTCCTGGCTATCTCACACAAATCGGCTGTCGATAGGTTCCAGATCTGTTTATGATTGGAAAAATATTGTTGATGTCATTTTTCATGATTCAAATTAGATCTATACCTGCGCTGCTACAGAATATTCTTCAAGAAGTGGTTGCTTTGTATTATGAAAGAACAGCGGATCATCCGTGGATAAGCTCACATTCAAACCGCGATCAAAGAACTTTTTGAATGGCTGCTTCCCGAATTCACAAAAAAGCCTGGTATTTATGCTGTCAGCTTTTGAAGCTTGTCTAAATTTACCTGTTATTTGACATTGGAGACATTGCTAATCCAATTTGCTTTAAATAGTACAGGTATTGCAATACAGTTGTTTTTTGCAACACGAGACCGTGGTTGATTCCGTCTGCAACTAGAAAAGCTGCTGCTAGGTGATCAGGACTTCCAGCTTCACCGCAGTGAGGCCTGAATTGAAAGGTATTAAAACCCTGCTTCCTTCTGAGAATATTGAGATTGTGGATATTAGCATATAAGTAATAGATCCAGTATGCATAAGGTGGCTCGTTCTCAGTATTCCAATCTGCTGGCTTGGTTCCAAGATCAATCTCCTCTTCAAAAGCGCTCTCATCGTCGACAGAATCAAATCCAGACATCTATTTTATTCATTGTTTGTTATTCCTTCTCCCCAATAAGATTGAGCAAATTACTTCTCGTAGAAATTCATGCAAAACAGGATTTTTGGATGGATCAATGGTGACTTCAAAAAGAGGTTCAAATATGTTAGATAACAGTTCTTGGAAGTTCTTGACATGTCCTTCCTCCTTAAGCACCTCGAGGATAATAAAGAAAGCAAATTTTTTAGCTTCCAATTCGAAGTTATGAAAGTCCTTACTGTGTAAAGCTGAGGAATTTGAACCATCCATCGCACCTGAGATGAACGGAGTTTATGATCGAAAACCCACTTAGCTAAAACCTTCCATTCGTTCTTGTTTTTTCCTGTAAATCATGACCTATTATAAAGGTCTTGATAACATTAAAACTACCATGAATCGAGATTCTCCACTCCACCCGCTCAAATTTGCTGGCCTCTAATCGACCAATAACTTCTTTCGTTATTTCAGCCAAAAAACGCCCATGGATCATATTATCGTGTCTCAAGAAAACCGATCTGAGATTCTCATGTCCTAATGGGCTATATTTCTTATTAAATCTGTCAAATCTTCTAAAGGTATCGTTGGCCTTTCGAGAATGATAACAATTACTTGCTTCGAATTAATAAAATTGATATACCTGAACGTCGAGCATATCGACACTCATTTGATTTGCCTGGAGCCCCAAGTTGTCGAACAATTCTTTCAATGTTAGAATACTGCCATCTACTTCACATTTATAGACTGGTAAATCAGGCTCTTTCTGATTCATGGCAATTTGAGCAATTCTTTAACTTAAACAGAACTCGTGTTACTTGTAATTTTTCTCTCACGAAGAGTAACAGCTGCTTGGGGTGAGTGGCTGCCCCATGATGAACATGCGTATCAATCTTTGTAATGGTGTAAAAGTCTCGATGATATGTGGTCTTTATTTCGGCAAGTTCTTTCCCTTGATTGCAACTATGTCATCATATGGGTCATAAGAGAGATAGTCCACAATAAAGACAGAATCATGAGCACAAAAAAAAATAGATATAGATGAATAAGGCTTGATCAATTACAGTTTATGGAGCTCAAATCTCTTTTCGAGCAGCTGGAGTCTTGAGTGTGTAAATGACATAAGCTGCTTGTCCTGTAAATTCTATCGAAGAATAAATACCATGATGTCAGAGGAAATTTATAGCTCATTCCTTACTCTCACGATCAAGAGATAGTCTTCAGCAAAAACTTTCATGCTTCTTGCAGCTGTCAAGAAGATATCATCAACTTTCACCATAATTACACCATCTTTCATCACGTAGGTCGTCTTCATAGAATGCGAAAAGATCATTTTCTGCAAACACTGTGTAATTCGAATTACTTGTTTTAAGACTGGCCAACTATTTAAATTTTGTGACTTCGTAAACTCAATTGATTCTTCGCCTGCTTTTGATCCTTGAATACAGTCATCTAGAGTTGAGGAAGTGTAAAAGAAAGGGCTAACTTATATTGTCGAACCATCATTCACCATGTATTTTTCTCTTTTCTCGAGTATCTCTTTTATGGCTATTGCTGCCTGCAATTGTTCTTCAGGAAATGGTGAAATTTCATGCAACACTTCATGATCAATAGGAATCCTAACAAAACAGTCTTGGGGTGTTTTTAATAGATTTTCTCGCTCATTTGGTGGAATTTCAGCAAGATCTTTCTCGATTTCATTTTGTCGAGAAATTTTAGAAGGATTTCTAGCAAGAACAGCACCCTGGCTTTCTCTGAGAGGAGGAGGAACTTCATTTTGAATCGAAAGAAGTAGTTAGACTCCATCAAATTGTTCAGAAAATATTACGATGTGAGGGCATCACTTCCTTTTGAGTATAAGGCCCTTCAAGGTAGCTCTGATGTTTCCTCATCTTTGGCAAAGACAATCCGGCTGGAAGATTTAACTCAGAGTCATCTTGTGTGAATCTTTCCATTCTAAATTCTATGGAATTTGTAGAGATATTTATTTTATTCTATATTCGAGAAAGTGTAATTGTAATAATATCGGTACTATTTGCGACCGAAATTGTTAGACATGATTTGAGAGGCTGCTTGTCACATGCTTAAGTGCATCTGATCAAAATTTTTTCGACGTCCAATGATTAGGCGTACAATGAAGACTATTTGAAAATTAATTCCGAAAATGACAACCTCCCCACAGTGAAGGAGAGAGAGAGACAAAAAACTAATATAAGTGTACCGAAGATAAAAGAGACTTTTTTCAAATAAGGTTTTGTCTCTGCGACGAATAAATAAATTGATTTTGGACCATCTCACACTCTCTTTCACGAATTTTGATTTTCAATATGCAGAATTCCATTAAAAAGTTGTTCATTATTCAAAAATGTCGAATCGAGATGGTACATAGACTGATGGGAGAACCAAAAATATTTCTTGAGAATAGTCCAATCTACTCTCCCAAAAACCAGAGCACATCTAACAAAGTGTAGACGAGGTAAAGCGTTTGAAGTTAATCACTCAACTTACCTAGTTTAAGAGCCATGGCAAATTGAAAAACCTCGTAGCATCGTGAATATAAAATGATTGTCCACTGATAAATTGCGTGGTGTTTTTCTGTATTTGATGGAAACGTTAGCATCTCTAGGTCTAATTGCGTAGCATAGGAAGATCATTGACATTTTGTTGGAATTTCTTTAATTTCATCTCACAAAGATCACGCATTTTAAACATTGCATGTCAACACAAAAAATTAACACTTTAATAAGAGAGAGTAGCAAACCTTAATACAATGGATGATTATGTGATTGTGTGCTATCATGATTGTGAGTGAAATTTTGAAACTTATTTTTTTCCAAAAAAAAAAAGTTATTGAAATTGAGATTAAATTCAGGACGTTTAGTAAATACATTAAAAGCTGTTAAGAGCGACATTCAATCAATATTCTTAGGAGAGAGAGAGTGAGGACAAACCAATGTTAGCAATATGAAAACAGAAAATGTGCTAAGGTAAGTAAGAAAAGAAATACCCTCAATGAAAAGAGGCATGATTTATTCTGAAACCTATATCCAAACCTGTTCCTACGGATCAATGCTTTGACAGCAGATTTTGAGTGACACTAAGTAACGAAAAAATATCTAAAAGACATAGATATATATACAACTGCTCTCGCCGGATAATTGACAATTGGCCTGAGTATAGATTAAAGTTATTACAATCGGAAAGTGCACATATATATCTATCCGTTCTGGATAGCCACAAAGCAATTTTAAACGATTAACAACCCCCAGATTTCACGAATGCTCCAATCAAGACCTCAATGGGTTTATCTTTTAGTCCCATTACAAAAGTGCACAGCTCCTTCAGAGGCGTCTCTGGAAATAATTCACTCATTTGTTGTGCCTTCTCTTGGACTTCCTTCGGAAAATCTACCACCTTTGTAGGGAACCCTTCAAAAGATAATTATTCACATACGAAATCAAAATTATTTTACCATAAGCAGCATTATTACCGTGGGCGATTTTTTTCACTGTAATAAAAACTTTAATTGCATCTCCAAAATGGCAGACTTCGCCAGTATCAATACGAAAACCTAATCTCCAAGTTGCGATGTATTCGCCTGCTTTTCCAGGGTTCCTGTTGATGAGTACAGTCGTGAGATTTTGTCCTGCTATTACTTGTGGTACGGCTATTTTGTCTCCGGTTATTTCTCCTACACTGGTGATGAATGCTCCTGGTGGCCAAGACGTTTTCCCAGTATTCCTCAGAATAACTGTAGTGTAAATGCAAGTGTCGGTTTCTTTAGGCTCTAAAGGAATGACACAGACCTGCCGCTTTAAAATACCATCAAAAGGGGTTGTATAGTCATTTTTAGTTGCTGCTATTTTGACTGAATCTATTTCTGAAAGTAATTCAATGCGTTGTGGTTCTGTATTCTGTAAGTTGTAGTCTGAGGTGTTGTGACCCTTGCTCAATTTTTCATTTGAAGAGCTGACACCCTCACCGAAATTTGAAACTTTAATTCTCTTAGGTATTCCAGGGATCGAAGGATTCCCACTCAGTATTCCACTCAAGAAAAGCATGTTCTCAATTCTTGAGCGAGGAAGTTTTGCACTCGGCAGGTTTTTTGCGATTTCTTTAGAAATATTGAATGTAATCCCATTCATATAATCTTTTATTTGTCTCAGAGTAATGGCTTGAACCTTCCGCTCAGTTGCAGTTCTTTGTATAATACTGATTTCCGCCTTGCGCTCTGCAATTTGATTTGTGTTATCCTTAGTTTGCATTTTAATTACTAAATCCTCCTCAGGTTCATCATCTTCTGGTTGATCCTGCTTTATTCCTGCATTTCTGGAAACCGGTCTCGCGTCTCTTGAAGGATTATTCAATAAACCTAAGAGCTCCTCAGAGAGTGGGATGATCTTTTCTTCATCATCCGGTATTCGAGCGAGTTTAACAAAAATTTTTATTTTTTCCAGATGCTCGTCTTGTTCTTTCAGTCTAAGCATTGCCATGTAATCCTCTTCAGTTGTAAGCATAATAGGATCTCCATCGATGTCTTCATATTCTAGATAAAATGGCTTTGGAAGCTCTTGCTTGAATTCTCTGATAATACTCCCTAATAGAAAATCTAACTTTGGGGGTACTGAATCTCTGCCGATGGAAAACGACCTTCCATTTGGATGCAACCTTATCTCTAAAATTATTTGGAGAAGATTATTGGCTTTTTTTTGAAGCATCGTGATGATACTAACACAAATATTTTTCTTCCAACAAAATTAAGTTTGTTAGGCAATAGTTGTAATGATATCTCAGATTCGTTAGATCTGGCCGGATCGAGCCCTGATTGAGATTAAAAATACGGTATTCTCAAAGAAAAGACGATGAAAGTGCGTGTTTCTGTACACTTGATGCTGAGAAAAGCAAAAATTACCAACAATTGACCTTGCCCTGCGAAATTCCATCAAAAACTATTCAACCTTGAGTATTGTATCTTCCAAAGAAAATGATTTTATTGATATAAGGCTTCTCCAACAGGTTACAAACTCGCAAGCATCAAATTATATCTTTGCAACGAAAAATTATGGTTCTAGCTTTGATAGTGTGGAGGAGGTCTGAGTCAAAATTACTTTTTTTTACAAAAAAGAATTAAACTTCTTCCTTGCTATTTTAGCTAAGTGTCTCCAGGGATTTCAAACAATAAAATTCTCTTTGTAAATGAAAATCCATGGAAGAACGCGTGCTTTGAGGTCAAACCAGCAAAACTTGTCTATGCTGATGTTCATGTTTTGAAAGAATAGCAGTCTCCGGATCAACAAAGTCCATTGTAAATGAGCTAAAAAGATATTATGTTCTTATTCATTTTACATTTTAGATTCTGAAATTGATCACGCTGTCACAATGGAACATTAACCAAAGTCGTTTTTCTATCGAACTTTGTGCTATTTCTTTTAATTTTAAATAAGTCTCAGTAAATGAATTTTTTCTTGATCCTGAAGATAACCGCGTTCTCTCTGAGCATTTGCTATCTTCTTAACTACTATGCTCAGAAAAATGTCGCATTTTACATAAAAGCTGTCGTATTCCTATCTTGGGCAATCACTTTTTCTCTACTTGTGACCTTGCCAGAAGATATCTATTATGTAAGATTGTTCTTGAATTCGAAGTTTTCACAGATGGCTGCAGTCTTTGCAACTACAAGAAGGAATTCACTCGAACGAAGTTAAAAGAGTGTTGTATATCTGCTGGGAAATAACATTGGCCCTATCTTACATTTTTGGCTAATTGGTTATACCACTTCTACAGTCTTACATCGAAGCAGGAGAATTCACAAACAAAGCTAAATGGCGGAGGGCTATCATCTCTAATGCCAGATTTTATCTATACATGAGCATACCAGGAGGTTTGCTTGTTCTCTCATTGTATTACTTTGGTCGGGAGCAGTAAGCATTTCGCAAGAAAACTATTCTCTCAACGACTTTCATAGCTTTTTTAGAAATATCAACTTCATCGACGTCATGAGAGGACTCGCAAATTGCTTGTAAGTGCATATCGGTTTCGCATGCGACTCATGCTGAATAGCGGACTGTTTTTACTTTTAATTTTGCTTGGTTATGGCCTTGTGAATGTTCCACGAGTTACATTCCGGCGAGGAAATCGAGAAGTTTGGATGAAGTAATTTTTCTTTAGCTTTGCTGCTAAATATGTGGAAAATTATTACAAGGTACTCATATTTTCAAATTGCTGTTGCTGATGAACAAAGACTCTCTGCGACATATGATTTTGAAGAGGTGTTAAACACTGTGGTCTCAATAGAAAATGACGATGAGGTAGAACCTGAACTCCGAAAACTCTGCGAGCAGATGAGAAAACAAGTCTTTGAATTTTGCATTTTTTCCTTTTCTCTGAGCAAAAAATATTTTCTAGGTGCCCTCCGATGTGATCGAGTTAGCGAGACTGAGTCTCAACCAAAAGCAGATCAAAACACCGAGCAAAATCACGGAAGCATTCTTGATCTCCCTGCGACAAAAATTAAAGCAGCGCACCCAGGAGTTACAGCGGTTCGAAAGAAAGTGAGAGACACTTACCGAATATGCAGTGGAACAGGAAGATATAAATCAAAGTCGAATTGCAAATCATGGAGTTATAAAATACTCTTTCAGACCTCAGAGTGCAGGCTATTTCGGAAAAATCATAAACAAGCTTGAATATTTCTGGAAAATCAAAGCTGAATGGTACACTATGTATATATTGGGGGCAATTTTTACGGTCTTCTCTTTGGTTGTTTTTATTCTGGAGATCATAATCTTCAAATTTATTCGCTTCGATTTTACTTTGAAAGTTGAAGAATATGCACATTCCCAAGTAACTGAAATTCAAATTGAGATTGACCTCACCCTGATTTATGCTAGGTCATCTCGATGGTTCCACTCTTTTATATTGCAGTCTGCGCATATTATGGACTATTCAATTTTAATTTTTCAGGGTTATATGGACTCTATCCGAACAATTAGACCGACTCTGGGAGCTTGTTATTCGCATCTGGGTACTAACAAATTCTTCCATATACTCTATAACTTCGGAAATTCGTTTCCAAGGAATTTTCTGAGAATCGCCTTTCCAAGGAATTTTCTGAGAATCGCCTTTCCACTAGCCTACAATTTCCTCATGATGGTAAGGGTTCGAGCGACCAGCTACAACCAAGTATTCAATACAATGACAATATGCCTCTCTAACTTCTTTGAAGTTGATGGGAAACATAGATCTTGAGTTCGGCATTGGCAACCTTTTCAATAATTATTTCCCTATTATACTGGGACTTTTAGTGCTAACAAACTTACTCGATATTTACGGGAAAGTACTTGGATGGTTAGGCTTGAGCAGCTTCAAATTTACTGAAAGTTTCAATGATGAAAAAATCGAGGAGGGGCGAAGATTATTGCAAGCAGGTATTCCCAATGATTTGCTTGGGTTTCACACTCACGATCACATTAGAAAAGCATAGGATTGAGCTCAGAATTAGAATCAAAGGTAATAATGGTGAGAAATACGTGAGTATTGGAGACGGGAGCTTTGCCGATACAAACTCATCTGCTTCAATATCTTCTTTTAAAGGGAATAAAGGCTCATTTGCTCTCTAAATATGAGTATTCTAAACTGAAAAAAAAGAGTTATATATTTTTTGTTACTCTTTTTCAAAACGAGAGTGGATATTATCTCTCGAATAGTCACTAGTTTGATGTTAAAAACATCAACTCAATCATCATTTTCATGTTGCATTCTGTTCCGAAAAAATTGGTTGTTGTTTCGATTGGCTCATATCATTGAGTCACAAGCAAAATAAAAAAAAAAAGATTTCCATCCTACATCCAATCTTAATACATTCGGACTGAATATATAAAAAAATACTTTTATTATCTCTACTGAATGACAGAAGGGATGAAAAGGATGAAGCTAAACAGTGAAAATATGTTGATAAGAAAGGAAACTCATAAACAACTATTTTTGCCCATATTTCAAAAGTGCCTTTTGTGACCTCAACTCCTGGCTTCGATAGATTCGATTGTCAAGCTGAAAGGTTTATTAGCAAATCTTTTTCGCTTTCAATAATTTTTTACTTCTTCTTCCTTTCTTTTTCGAATATCATCTATTTGATTTGCTCGTTCCATAATTTTGGAGCTGTAGTCATTGGTTTTCTTTGAGGTGTGCTTCACAGTATGTGGCATCGCATACGGTATGTCATAACCTTGGCTGATGATGCAAGTGTGAAGAGCGCGGTATGGAATAAATTTGTTACATTTTATTTGATTTAACTGCAGGACTCTTAGAGTAAATTCCATAAGTTGGAGTTAGAGAGTCATGTCCACCGCCATGAAGACCTGATCTAATGCATCATGGATTCACTGAGATGTTAATGCGATTATTTGTGAATACTTTTCTGGCCGTTCATCTACACTCTTTCGAAGATTTCCATGTTTGCCTTCTCCAAGGTCTATTTTTAAAAACAATTAACTTCAGATTTAGAAAAAATATCACACCTCTTGCACCAACATGCTGTGGTCTGCGAATTTGAAGATTGGGAGCTTATGGGGATTATCTACAATTTCTCAGCAATAAAGTTACCGCTATTTTTAATGCCTCCTTTGTTAAGCATTTTATAAGGAATCAAGATTTCTTTTCTTTTGTCGCTGTGATCAGGAGCTACTGGGGTTGGGTTCTCGACCGGTTTTGAAGCACTAAGCTTTGGACGATACTATTCATGCTCCGCTTAGGTTTTTTTGCTTTATGAGATTGCTTTACCTTGCCGTTATACAATCCCATGTATTTGTAGAATTCCTCAACTCTATCGCCATGGTTTGACAATTTTTCTTCCATAACATAGTAGATATCAGCTAGCCTTCCAATAGCATGCTATTATGTTGTTAAACTGCATTTTAGCTTGAAAGATTACTTGGAACGCTTCCAGACTCAGAGTTCTTTCTGGTTCTGCAGATTTTTTGTACACTTCTGATATTTTCTACAGCAATCAGAGTGTGAAAGGCAACGTCAACTCATAAGATATACTTTTTTATCTTCTCCATCTCGGAAGAGCTGAAAATCATTGATTAGCTGTGTGAAGGCAGATAAAGGCATTCTAGCAGACTCATTTGAAGAGTAAAGTTTACAATAATGATTGTAAACTTCTGCAAGCGCTTTAGTTCTTCGTTCTTCCCTTTTTAGAATAGTCTTTGGAGGACCATACTGAAATTTGTTCTCCTGAAGCTTTTTCTCTGAAGTCTCAAAAGTTTCGAGTTGCTTTTTCAAAGTGGTGATCGTATCTGCAATAATGCGTTTTTCTATCTCATTTGATGTTTGAGTGACCATGGATTCGTAGTTTGAGATTGAATTTAATAAATTTGTTTTGATATCGACATTAACTGCAACTAGGTCTCTTGGAACTTTTTCATTTAGGTGAGACGGTTGAGACTGCGAATGAGGTTGTGTTTCTTTATCATGGACCTGTTCCTCGACAAACACACACACCTGAGAGTCCGTTTTAAACCAAAAATCGATAAGTTTTGGAATCTCCTCCAAGTCCAAGGTGCTTGTCTTTTCATCAAAGCTCTCTAAAAATATATTAACTTTAGGAGTATTCCAAAAAAGGTGTTACTTACCTGCATTCTTTTGAGCTTGGTAGTAGTTGCTTATCGTTCTTAAAAATTTTTCAGCATTATTTTGATTGTCAAAGAAACCCGCATTGGAGGCTGTCAATTCTCTGATGTGAATATTTTGCTTGTCTAATATTTCTTGCATCAAGCCGAAAAAATCTATCGGTGCAATTTTGGATTCCGAAGTGCTTTGTTTTGAATTAAAAACAATCTCTATTCTTGCTTTCTGTGCTTCCCAGAAATCCATGAATTTTCTGATATTATCACTATGAAGTTTTTCATCCGCAGACGACACTGCTTCTTGTGTTATCTTGTTGGAACTATGTTCACCTAATAAATCGTCGGAGATGGGAACGTCGTCTTGCTCTTTTTTTTTTTGGAAGAATAGGGATCACTAACAACAACTAGTGTTTAAATATTACTTTCATTGTGTTCTCTATTCAAATGACTCTTCAGTTGAGTGTCTTCAGCATGGAGCCAGAGCTCAAAAACATAAAGGAAACTATCAAAGTTCATGAGGCTATCAATGAAGTATGTTATTTAAAGTAAGTGGAGTCAAAATTTACTCAAGTTCTATTGAGTCAGGGATTTGAGAATTCTCTTTTTGAAACCAGTCTTTCGCATTTTGTATATCAATCCCTAATTGCTTTCCCCATTCCTCGAGAACGAGTGGTATTTTTGAATTTGCTAACAGTTGTTCATCATTTGAATGGGTATCAAAAGATTGATTAAGCTCGTTCCTTTTTTCTTTTGTCTTGCTCAACGCAATCTCATAGACGTCTCTATTCACAATGAAAAATGAGACATAAACGTTAAGAACTCACTGATAGTCAGCTGCAGTCTCCATCAAAGTTTTTAGTTTTTCCTCTCTTTGCTTGATTTAAGTTTAGTAGGCTTTTATTTATTTATTTTTTGCATCAGATTGGAGTTACAAGTCTGCCTGGATAAAATCCTCTTCATAATAGTATTCTGTACTTTCTAAAAAGTATCTCCACAAGATGCTTTAAAAAGATGCAAACGCTTCAGCCGTAGTGTGCCAGTCTGATTTTTTTCCCCTCTAGTCGCTATTATTCAGTACTCAGAGTTTTAACTGGAATTTTGTGCAAGGACCATTATTTCTACTTCATTATCGTCTGTTAGATCAAGTGAAAGTTAATATTGTTTCAGTAATGTAGGGGTTTCGTTATCATATATTGATAGAAGAGAAATGAATAAATAGCATTACATAGATTGAGTCTACATATATTATGTCTCATACATTCAAATGAGCTCAGGGATGATGATGATATCGTTGATATTTTCTCCACCCTCAGCTCATGTAACTAGAATATTACCAATCTCACTTAATGAGATCTCTGAATATCATTTCGAAGAATACACACCAAGGCATGAAGAATGCATGGAGAACATCTGATGTTGTGCAGGCGAAGACAACTTTACTTTTTCCGAAGAAGAAAGCACCTTCCAAATCTAATTTAAAAAGAAGAATTCTATTCGAAGTTACTGCCACAAACAAATTTCTTTAATCTTAATTAAAATATATTAAGAGCAAGCCAGAATCTATTTACAAAAAAGAACGATTTTTCGTCTTGACAACTTTCAGCCGGAGTTCGAACAGTAAAATGACACCTTTTAGTATCTCTAAACCAATAAGTTCCCTGACGAACATGGCTTCCTGTTTCATTTTTGGATAAACGATATAACACGATGTATAGAAAACCATAAAAAAAAAACTCCACAAAACAAGGCTCTTGCTGTAAAATAAGAATTATCTTTCCACTGTTGACGCCTCAAATTAGATTTTTTCCAATTCAGTATTAGAGTATTTCGAAAAGCGCTCATCTTTTTCTCGAGAATCTTTCCTCTTGATTTTAGAATTCCAAATTTTTTTGCACAATCTAACCTCACAAGCTAAAACAACCTCGTATGAATAAAGAAGAGTTTTCGCCACAAGAGGTAACCTCATTCCCCAAATCTACATTTCGCGTAACTTCTCCTCATTTAGCCCCCTGCATTACTTCGCAGGACTTCAAGTAAAAGAGGGTCTTTCAACAGTCAAGATAAACTTTGCCGCCCGGAGTTCAAATGTGTTGGGAGTCCAAAAAACAAAGAACGTAATAGCAAACTATGGGCGTTAATGGACGAATATCTTCCAGCTGATCCTCAAAAGATTGAAAAAAATATTGTAGACCATCTCGAATACACGCTTGCTGTCAGTCGCTTCAATATGAATAAGGAAGCTTGCTATAAAGCTGCTGCGTATGCGATTCGTGATCGCTTGATTGAATCTTGGAATGATACTCAAAAACAGATCACGGAGCTCGACCCGAAGAGAGCATATTATCTTTCACTTGAATTTTTGCTTGGGAGGACAATGCAAAATGCACTGTTGAACATGGACATTGAAGAACCGTTCAAAGTTGCTCTTAATGAACTAGGCTATGCTCTCGAAGAGCTTTATCCAGAGGAAACTGACCCAGCATTGGGTTATGGAGGACTTGGCAGACTTGCTGCTTGCTTTTTAGATTCATTTGCTACGTTAAACTACCCCGCCTGGGGATATGGGATTAGATATGACTATGGAGTCTTCAAGCAATTAATTGTGGATCATGGCCAGATAGAAGTACCTGACTACTGGCTTGAAAGCGGAAATCCATGGGAAATTAAGAGGAATGATGTTAAATTCCCAGTTAAATTTTACGGTTCGGTTTCTACGAAAATGGTGGAAGGCGTTGAAGTATCGCATTGGGAGGAGGGTGAGTCAGTTTTGGCTATTGCAAACGATATTCCTGTCCCAGGCTTTAGGACCTTTAACACCGTTAACCTGAGGCTCTGGCAAAGTACACCAACTGGCGCGTTGGACTTTTCATCGTTTAATCAAGGAGACTACTTTAAGGCGCTTGAAGCAAAGCAGCGAGCAGAAACCATTTCGAGTGTGTTGTATCCGAATGACAGTACAAATGCTGGAAAGGAGCTAAGGCTTAAACAGCAATACTTTTTCACAAGTGCCTCAGTTAGAGACATTCTAAGGAGGTTCCTGAAAAAGAAAAGAGATTGGAACGATTTGCCCTCGAAAGTTGCGATCCAATTGAATGATACTCACCCAGCTCTCGCCATCGTGGAGCTGCTGAGGATTCTTGTCGATGATTATAGAGTCGATTGGTAATTCCTTTCCTTTTTTATTCGCTGTAACAAATGAAATATGTAGGAAGCAAGCAACGGAAATCGTGAAGAAAACATGTTCTTATACCAATCATACGGTGATGCCTGAAGCACTAGAAAAATGGTCCATTGAGCTCTTCGGATCTCTGCTTCCTAGGCACTTGGAACTTATTATCATGACGAATGAATATTTCATGAGCATTGTTAAAGAAAAAGTTTCAAATAGCAGCGAAATGCTAAGTGCGCTTTCATTGATCGAAGAAGGAACTCCTCAAAAAGTTCGGATGGCGAATCTCGTAAGCTCACCTATCTTCAAAAAATTCATCTAACTTGCTCTTTACTCAGTGTATTTTGGGAAGTCACGCAGTCAATGGCGTTGCCGAATTGCATTCAGAAATCATTAAAAAAGATATCTTCAAGGCTTTCTACGAGCTCTTTCCTGAGAAATTTCAGAACAAAACGAATGGAGTCACTCCCCGTCGATGGATTGGCTCCTGCAACCCTGGACTTGCAGCTCTATATACAGAGGCGCTGCAGTCCGATGAGTGGTTAGCGGATCTTGAGAAAATTGCTGAAGCGAAAAAATTAGCAAAGGATAAAGAATTCCAAAAGAAATGGGCCGAAGTCAAAAGGAGCAATAAAAAGAGACTAAGTGGGTGGATAAAACGCAACTTAGGCATTACATTGAACGAAGACAGCCTCTTTGATTGTATGTTCAAAAGAATCCATGAATACAAAAGACAACTTCTGAACGCTCTCTATATCATCTACAGATATATGAAAATTAAAGACACTCCTGTTCAAGAGAGGAAAAAATGGGTACCGAGAACAATTCTCATCGGAGGGAAGGCGTTTCCTGGCTATATGATCGCGAAAAAGATAGTCAAACTAATTGGAGCTATTTCTGATGTCGTCAATAATGACAAAGACATCGGAGATCTGATGAAAGTCGCGTTTTTGCCAAATTATAACGTCTCACTAGCAGAAATGATTGTGCCTGCTGCAGAACTCAGCCATCATATATCGACGGCGGGCTATGAAGCCTCTGGTACAAGCAACATGAAATTTACCATGAATGGCTGTTTAATTATTGGAACGATGGATGGTGCGAATGTTGAAATTGCTCATGAAATAGGAGAAGAGAACATGTTTATTTTTGGCGCTCGCAGTGACGAAGTTGAAAAGGCAAGAGAAAGGGTATGCCTCCAGATTTTTAATTGTGTTTTGATATTCCTATTTTCTTGTTTAGATGAAGAAAGCCACTCCAGAGGAATACTTTGGTAAAGAGTTGCTGAAAGTATTCAAGGCTATTGATGATGGAGTTTTTGGATATACAAATGAGCTCAAATCATTGATAGACAGCATAAGACATCAGAACGATTTCTATCTGGTTGGTTATGACTTTGCTTCCTTTGTAGAGGCTCAAGAAAAAGTAACTTTGTTTATTTCGTACAATTATGCCATTATTTATGTATTTTGTAGGTTGATGAGTTGTACAAAAATCCTAGTGAATGGAATAGAAAATCAATCCTTGCTGCGACAGGCAGTCATAAATTTTCCAGTGATCGAACCATCCGTCAATATGCTGAGGAAATTTGGTAACAAGATGATGCATCTAATTAAGTTTAACAATCACTTTTCATTTACTTAGGGATATTAAACCTTTGAACATCCCAATGCCAAGTTTGAAATCAGAAAAGAAGCAAGATAATGCTTAATTATATATGTCTTATCCATAATCTTCTACTCAGAATCATAATAATTCAAAAATATAAGCCATACTTCATCGGCATTAATCATATTAGCCCAGCGATCGTTTATAGTGTCTAAAACTAAAAGACAAATGAATCTGCATTGCAATTAACCACCTTGAGAGTATGAGTCTTAAGACGTTTCGAAAAATTTACTCAAACAGCGGCATTTTCGTAATAGTGGCATATATCTATCATATCATTCATAAGAACACTTCGACAAATACAGCAAGCAACTATCAAACCTCGTTTATTTATGTATTGCTTTTCTTATGCGAGTTGGTCCATAGTTTCCAGAGCTAAAACCATATTTTCCAGGAGGATACCAACAGCACCTCGTAATTTCTTTGCATTTGTGGCTGTGAATTTCCTAGTAACACAAACGCATTAGAGTTATGGAGAAGGAATCTATTATTACAGTTTCAAAACATCTCCATCATTTGTCAATTCTCTCGTGACTGATTCAGCATTGAGCTCTTTATCGACATCTAACACTCTTCTAAGAATCGTAGCTGTATTTTCGTTGGGAAGCTTGAACTCAAATTTACTACAACATAAGGAAACAAATTCGCGACAAGAAGTGTAAATACTATATCAAATTTTGAGTCTTAAGAGTTTCGGTTTCCATCTTGTTCTTGGTATCTTTCTTTATTTCTTTATTTCGAGTTTAATTAAACCGGTCTTTGCAGAGATTTGTGAATCAAGTGTTGTCTTTCAAAAAAAGAGAGAAGCTTAGATATTTCGTTTGAAAAAATTATCAAGATCCCAAAAGAGGTCACTCAGCATTAGAAGAAATGAAATCACCAATAATTTGAATTATACAGCAAATAAGCAACCGGTACATTGACATTCATAACATTTATGATAAAGCTTTATTAGAGTCGAAAAATTTAAGACTTAACATTCGCAAGGGCACAACAATGCATAAACCTTTTGTTTTTCATTGGGACGATTTCTTCCCATGCTCCACTGATGATAGGATATCTACGAGACAAAAATTAGGAGATCATATTAATTTTTTGCAGTTCTTAAATTACCTTTCTACTGTGTTCAGAGGGCCATCATTAAAACCCCCAAAGACATAAATACTATGATTGTCAGGGCTTGTGATAGCTGCAAAAGTGCAACGAGGATAGTTCATCGAGGCTACAAATACCCATTCGTTGAGTGTTTCATCGTATCGTTCCACACTGCGAAGGAAGTTTTCTCCATCAAAGCCGCCAATTGCATAGATCCCATCGGGCATTGTAACCGCTCCAAGTGCTCTTCTTGGTACATTCAAGTCCGCTACGGGTTGCCAAATTCCAGTTTTGAAGTCATATCTTTCGACCGAGTTCAAACAAACACTGATTTTGAAAATAATTTCATCATATTGGAGAGGAAAGAAGCATTACTTTTTTGGTCCACCAAACCCTCCAATTGCGTAAAGTCTCTTGTCCAATCCATACGCAATAGCATGTTCATCTCTTTTGAATTTCATTGGACTTAGTGCTGTCCATTTTCCTGTCTTGCTGCTGAGAACTTCAAAACTTTTCAGTATGCTCACACCATCATTTCCTCCACAAACAAAAATATCATCTAGTCACCAAAACAAATATAAAACTATGTTAGATGGATGCGCCACGAATATTCTTACCGTCTATGCAGATGGCACCAAAACCGCTTTTTGGGACAGTCAATTTTATTGGGGACACGACGACGGATCCGTTGACTAAGGATATTTCTTCACAGGTAGCCACTCGATGTCCATTCTATAAATTGTCCGAATTATTTTAAGGAAACAAAAAGTAGTCATCCTACCTGCTTTCCACCCATAATTAAAACAGTGCCTGTACTGAATGTTATTGCTGCAAATTTTGTTCGATTATTCAGTTTAGTTGGTAGAGTCTCCCATTGAAGCTTGGAAGAGTCAAATTTTTCGATTGTCCCATCTGCGTCTTCAATAAATCCTCCCAGCACAATAAATTTTGGATTAGCTTTCAAGCACAACATTGAGAAATCTAATCTTTGTTGCGTTAGTTCGCTGACATCAGTTTTATTGGCTGTTTCCAGTAAAATAGATTTTATTTCCCTCTGAGTAGCGTCACTGCTTCTCGCTACAGTTCGAATCTCACTTAAATCCAGTTGATTAATTTGCTCGAAAGGCCTTTCTTTCCCTTCTACCAAGTTAATTGAGGACTACTAAATTCAGTTTGAATATAAGTACCATGAGTCAATAGATTTAAAAATTCTTGATTTTCGAAGAGAGAATCATCATTGCCTGCTGGTTCAACCTTAGACTCAAATCGTTGCTTTATTTTAGTATCTTGTTCATTTATATTTAGATGAGGGGAATTTCGATCTGCTTGGAACAATAACGTCTTGTTAATTGAAAAATTGCTATAGGAGTTGCCAGTGTTGTCAGATCTCTGCAACTCGATGAGATGATTTCTTGGCATTCCACCAGCCAGATTAGAGGAACGAGCTTGAAATCGTTGTCCTTCGTTTGGAATTGCGCTCTTACGAGGCGAACAGCTTCTGCTGCTCTTTGGATCACCTTGATCAAAATTTGCAGCCTCTTGTAAATGGTCTGTCTCCACTAATCAGTTAACAGTTTCGAACTCCGCTGGAGGGACAAGTTATATTTACCATAAGTTTTCATCGGTTCATCAGTGTTATTTTTTATGAGTTTAGTCTCAAACACCGTTGGCTCTGCTTTTATCGGATTAAATATTTGGTTTTTAGAAGTAGGGCTTCTTTTGCTTTCGGCACTTCCTCCAATCGGTCCGACACTCACAAAATGCTTTTTTGTTTCATTCTCTATATCGGCTCCTTTCTCATCGCGGCTTTTAACGGCTAAATGATTATCTTAGTCAAATCATACTAGAAAGAAAATTCACCTGCTTTTTTCAAATTTAAAGCCTTATTTGATTGAGACTTGCTATTTGAAGAAGAAAATGATGAGCTATTTATTTGATTCATGATGGATGATACTTCATGGGTTCTCTGGCGGTGGTTGATTTCGTAGCTTTTTTTGAGCCACCTGTGAGCATCATCTGCGTTACATTTATAATCCTGGGATACTTATTATTATTTCCACCACTTTGGACTGCCGTGCTTTGTTGATTTTCATTCCTTTGGCTCACTTGCTTTGGATTTAACAGCTTCACTAAATGCATTACTTCTTGCTCTTTGTTGAGCTCAGAGAATGGCAGCTCAAGGCGTAATTCCTCAATATTTATCGTTGCATTTCGGATTATGTTGAGGCGAAAATTCGATTTGCTCAAAAAACCAAGCTCGTCTTCGTTCTCAGATTTCGCAATTTCCGAGTAGAGTTGTTGGATACTCTGCAAATGAGCCGAAATACGCCGTTCCTGAGCTCTGAGACTAGCATCAGCTTGCTGATAATGCTCAGAAACTTTTTGCTTAAGAAATATTTCTCGTTCTTCCAGAGCCTGCCGTATCTGATTATAGAAATGTGTGATCTCCCATTCTGCATTTTGAGCAGCTTCGTCGAGCTTCTCATGAGCGTTTTGAATCGATATTTGTAACATTCCTAACTTTCCTTCGATCAACTGAGACAACTCACCGGCTTTTTTGAGAAGTTCCCTTTCTTTGAGACAGGCCTATTAATTTCGGAGTGGTGTGTTTAGATTAAATGGTTAGAGAAAAACATGATAACTGTAGATATTGAATTCAATTCGTGGTCTTTATTTTTGTCCTCCAAGATGCAATTTATGCAAAGTAAAACTCTTGATCTCTCGCAGAAAGCTGGAAAAATTGTAAGTAAGCGTCAACTTCTTCTTCATCAGGAAATATACCTTCAATCTTTTTGTTATGCCTTGAGCAAAGAGGTTGAGAAGTCTCTTCTAAATTCAATTTCTTATGAAAGACTTCTCTTTGCGTTTCAGGAGACCGAGGGGTTGATTTGATACTGATTAAGCCGAGATTTATTGGAAACGCACTCAACTTCGGTGCGTAATTATGCATTGTGCATTCAGGACAGACCACAGTGCCATTTGAAAAGATGCTCTCAAGACAGGACTCGCAAATGCTATGACCACAACTCACTAAGAGTCGAGGGCAGTAGTCTGAATTGTTAAACGGCTTTTGGCAACTCAAGCAGTTCATTCTGATTCAAATTTTTAATTGTTAATTTTTGACTAACGCTTTAGCTCCAGTTCTTTTGGATGAGAGGGGTTATCGAGGTTTATCGCACGAAAACATGTTCATGTTTTGGCGGAAATTGTCTTGAGTAGCAAGAACGATGACGATCTAGCTGATTTCGGAGCATAGTCTTTATAACATGTACTCTAAAATACCACAACAATTAATTTTGGTTATGCTGTGCACTCAAAATACATGAGAATGCAACTAACTTAGGTTCAATATCATCAGTTTTACTCATTGAATATAAGTCATGTCAGAGATCTAGCAGAAATTATGAGATCTCAAAAAATTATAATTTTTGTCCTATTTGATTTGATTTCCTGAATAGTGTCTTATTGTAGTGTTTCTCGCTATTAGAGTAGTCACGGCGAGCCTTTATCGCTCTGTATATGATCCACCAGCAAGTCTCCAAAATGCATGGTAGAACAAAACCTCTCTTTATACTGCATATTTTTGCTTATCTCAATTATCTTCCTCTTCCTTCTATACTAAGTTAAGAGAGAGTAAGCCCTGATCGATAGTTACTTTAGATATCAATGCATTTGATATGAAATTCTTCCAATGTTTTTTACATGGATAGATTTTGAAAGCAGCAAGAAGACAAGAGGTAAAAGGGTATAAACCATCTGAAATTAAATACATTGGCGGTGTTTTATTATTTTATATATTAACTATATTAATCATTTTTGTTCTTCATCATCAGAGAAAAAATCTTGCAAATCCTTCTGAGCATTCTGAATCAAGTCTTTTTCGAGTTCTTCCTGAATTGGCATAGTTTCAACAAGCATCATCTGTTTAGCTTGTTGATTTTCAGTATGGTTTTGATCTAAAGATGGTCCTTGTTGCTCGTTATGATTAGCATTTTGAAAACATGGAGAATGTTGAGCTTCCTTTTCATCTTCTTCGTCTTTCTTTCTTTGCTTGTAATCTTCTATCGATTCTTCACGAAGATGAGTTGTTGAACTCCTCTCTATCTCGCTCTTTGTCGGGAAAGTTTTGTAGCCAGGAACCTCTCCTCCGATCTTTCAAAATTTTGTTATCGACAACAAAAAAAAAATCGTGAAAATTACTATGTTTGAAAGATACCCCGTCTTGAATCTAAGCGCGGAGAAAGGAACTTCGGAGGTTGACGTCCTCTCAACATGCAGAAGCTTCGTAGTCGGCCTCTCTTTCAAAAGCGTGATCAATCTGGCATAATCTCTAACAACGCAATTTTGATCGAAAGTCGCTAGCTGGATATTATGGCTCAATAATTTTAGGATGCTTTCTTTGTGTTGGTTGAGTGTCTCATTCGTCGCACGAATCATCAAAAGTCCTAGTTCTAAGGACTATCAGTGGGTCAATTTGTTGCTTAGAGTTCAGTGATAATTACTTTGAGTTTCACTTCTTTAGATTCTTTCCTAAAAGATTGTACAACGCTCGCATAGCATTTGAGAGCCAACAGAGGGAGTTTGTTCTAGAGCAGAGAATTAAGATTGATGTTGAGGCTCAGGGCAATTGTTGTTACGATATAGTCAAGAAGAGAATTGAGCATGTGAAGTCGCGAGAGCGGGGACTCGATCTTATCAAAGTTAGTGAGACAAAAACTTAGCACAGGTAGTTTTTCCTCCTTTGAGAGCTAATCCAAAAGTCAAAAAAATAAGCCTTGAACAATTAGATTGAAAAGATCATTACTCCACTGAGATACTCCGTCAATGCAAGCACAGCATTAGAAGCTTCTGTACTATCTTTTGAAGCAACAAGTGTGACGAGGACTTTGATACATTTCGAACTAGCACGCTTTATTTTTGCTGCAAGTTTGCCTAAGTAAGTAAGTGCGGTCTTCGAAACGAGCTTTTGTTTCGAACTATAAGTATTATGGTTAATTTTGTCCGTTAGGTGAAATGATAAATATACGTAGCTTGGTAATGTATTTCCTCGAATATTTCGCTGATATTCAACTCATCTGCAATGAGATAGAGTATTTCGATCTTCTTCACCTTACAATAGCTAATTCGGTCAATGTAAAGTTTTATTGGTGAAACATTCTTTATAACTTTAATTACCTTTTGTCTAAGCGGAATGAAAAAAATTTCCTGTAGCTAGGACTCAGCAGTTGTGGGTGCTTGAGAGCGAAGCCCTCCAATGTTTTTAACACCAGGTACTTAAGTTCTGAGTTGCTATTGAGATAAGTCAGCAGGTGGCTGAGTAGCTAAATTTGTGGAGTCAAGCCAAGAGAGTTCTGTCGATTTTACCTTGTCTAAGTGCTTGGAATCTAACAGATCCAAAGCAATCTGTGAGGCTTCAATTATTAGGGGAAGATTCTGTTTGTAACAGACTTTGTTCACAGTATTTATAAGTAATAGGAAATCAGGGTCAATGTAAGTTTTTTTCCCTTCCTTGACCTCATGTTTGAACTCACTGAGGTACTTAATAGCGTACCGATGAATAAGATTCATGAGGAAAACCGCATCTTCAGAGTTATATTTTAGGATATCTTGACAAACTTTGCGGTAGTAAGGATGAAAAAATTCCAGATCGTTGTGCTTGCTCACCTAACATAAATAATGTAATGAGCCAAAAGTTGATTGGATGGAAAGTACCAATTCATAAATTATAAACGCAAGACCTTGATTGAATGGTATATCCTTAAAAAATGTTGTAGGGAGCTTTTTGATTTCTTCCGGATCAATTTCATCATTCTGACTGCTCATATAGATCTGAAAGTAGAGGATAAGGAGCTAGAGGTTGTTGAGTGTACATTAAAAAGTGAGAGTAGCAATGTTTTGCGGACAGCAGCATTCGAGTCAAGAACCAACTTTTTCATCGAAGCAAAGAGAATGAGTCTGATTTCTGGCGAATGAGGCATCAATGTCGTCAGAACTTGAATTGCATTCGCTCTCACTAAAGCTCGGGGATTTAATGTTTCCTTTGATAACGGTTAATTTTGGATCAATGTTGATCTTGGGTCTACTTTGTGAAGTGGACTTATTGATAGTAGGACAACATTTTTATCTTTCGCCCGGTGAATCAATTCGATCATCAGATAATGAGCTAGTTGCTTCACATCAAGATCAGGATTGGGAAGAACAAATAGAATGTTTGGCAAAAACTCTGATACTGAGTTGCCTCTTCCATAAGCCTAAAAAGTTTGTTAAAACCATTCGAATACAAATGGATTACCTCATGGAGTAATCTTATTCCTTCCAAAATTTCTGCAGAATATTTGGAGGAAAGTAGATTTTTGATATGGTCTTGAGTTTTTTCGCCAACGTTGGAACTAGAAGAAGATCTATTGGAATCTACAATATCAAGAAAACCTCCTGACGTGAATTTTTCCACAAATGATAAATTTTTGAAAATGCTCAATACTGACATATCCGCCGCGTGTGAATGTGTTTATTTTTGATTTATAAAACCGGTTCTGAGTTAGTATTAGATTAATATCATAACCTACAGAAATCTGTGTTGATGGTTTGTTCTTTATATACGTTTTCATAGAAAATGAAAATATGGAAATTCACTCCAACGTACTTAACAATGAAAATATTCCGTGACAGGCAAAAAAACTATTAACTGGCACCCTTCACCAGATATAAAATACTCTTAAGTCGAAATGGCAAAGATTTCACGTTTATTTTAACAACGCTTTTTTTTTTTTCCATAAGTGATGATCATCATTTCCTCGCAATGTATATATCTTTCTATCAATCATATGAGTGATTGATACAAATTTATCAGACATATAAAACACATAGTAAGAATTTATGGAATCAGAAGACTTGATGTCCTCGGGCTGATTGAAGATTAAAGAATAATCCATTTCATTTTTCTTCTTCTGCTTGATGGCAGTTTTTGTTCAGCTATGATCTCTAATAAGATACAAATGAAAATTTTGATCTTCAACTTTGATCAAACCGGTGATATCCGAGTGAAATAAAATTGCCTTAAAACTAACTGCAAGGGACAAACATTGTTTTTGGAGGTTGGAAGATTCTTGTGCTTGGTAGATTTATATTTCAAATCTAGCATTCAGCACACCGTTTTTTCTTGCTATGAGTTTTTTTTTTGAGTGCTTTCACCCGCAGCCTTTGATACTCGTGTTGCCAACGCACCCAAATAAGGTTTTGAAAGTGTACTTAGTTCAATAAACTGGATAAGGAGGTACATTCTAATTACTTAAAGAAATTCACGAGGCACATTTAAAATAAATAAAATTCTTGAATCGTAAAAAAGAGAGCAATTTTACATAGATGTCAAGTGCTGTTTACTCTGGAACTTCTAACTCAGACCTCAAAAAGCCTTTGATGTCGAATGATACCATAGAATTTACTGAAGAACTCTCACCTGCTTCTCCAGAAATTTTAGTGGGTCCTTTGACTGAAGAGCAAGTCCTTGCACAAAGAGCAAAATATGGTGCTAACGAAGCTGAGGTTAATCGAACTCGATTTCGTACGCTTAAGATCTTTTTAAGCGCCGCTCTTGGGCCATTCAACTTACTCCTTCTTGGTATAGCTATCATAACCTTGCTTACTGAGGATCTGCATGGTTTCATAATCATGATCACTCTGTGCATTTTGAGTACGTTAATCCAATTCTTCCAAGAGTATCAAAGCAATAACATTGCTGAGAAGCTCCGAAAAGACATTGGTGATAAAGTGATCGATGTAATAAGAGCAGGTGACGACGAATATCATCCTCGATCTGTGAACGTGAGAGATATTGTTGTTGGAGACATTGTTTTGCTCAAAGAAGGATGCACGATCCCTGCCGACATGATTCTGAGCGAATCGAAAGAACTCAGAGTGTCGGAGGCAGCGTTGAACGGTGAAGAACATCCCAAGAAGAAGAAAGTCGCTCCTGTCACTCAACTTGAAAATGGAATTATACCGGGGAAAATTGACCAAGGCCTTCATCTCTGTCTGATGGGTAGCGCAGTTGTGTCTGGCACTGGCAAAGGCATAGTCCTTTACACTGGACGTTCCACAATTTATGCTGGAATCGTCGCTGACGCTTCTCAAGAAAATCCAACGACTCCTTTTGACAAAGGAATTCTCAGAATCACTCAACTCCTACTGACCCTTGCTGCCACAATGACTGTAACCGTTTTCTTGATAAACTATTTTCTCGGTAAAGATGCTCTTGAAGGTTTGCAGTTTGCTGTTTCTGTTGGTATCAGTATTGCTCCAGAGCTCCTTCCTGTGATTGTGAACGTCACTCAGTCACGTGGAGCCTACTTATTGAGCAAAGCAAACACCAGAGTCTCAAAGAATAAAGCCGTCATTAACTTAGGATGCATGAATGTACTATGCATGGATAAGACCGGCACTATCACCGAAAATAAAGTAACCGTCTCCAAAGCAACAAATGCTGAAGGAAAAGAGGATATTGGAGTACTGCGAACAGCGTACATCAACTCCGTGCTTTGTGACGGTAAGATGGCTGTTGAAAACGCTATAATCAGTGCTTATGAACAAATGCTGGGAGGAGCCGAAGCTGAAGACGATAGCGATGGTCTCATCCCTCGGAAATATAGTCGACGTACCACCTCTATTGCAGTAACGCTTCAGAGCACCAAAAAAATTTTTGAGAGAGGTTTTGACTCACATGCAAGACTCCAGGGAGTGATTCTAAGTCGCCATGGAAATTATGAGCTCATCTGCAAAGGAGCTGTCGATGAAGTGCTGAACGCTTGCGGACCCATGAAGCAACGCCCACATATCGATACAGGTTATCGTGCAGTTGCTATCGCCAAAAAACACTTGCATGGAAATATGACTCCGGAAAACTTGGAAAAAGAACTCGAGAATATGACAGATTTAACTTTTGTAGGTATCTTATATCTACTCGACAAGCCCAAGAAAACAGCAAAGTCTACTATCTCCACTTTGAATGAACAAGGTATAAAGGTGAAAATGATTAGTGGAGATGCTAAAGAAACCTGCATTACAGTCGCTCGTGAAGTCGGAATCCTCCCAGAACATTCGATTGAGAGTCAGCACTCTCTGGTGATGAACGGAGAGGAGTTAGAACATCTCTCCCCTGAACTCTTGCCCGAGGTCGTTCTCAAAACCCAAGTTTTCGCAAAAATGAGACCTAGACATAAGAAGATCATAATCGAAACTCTTAAAGCACAGGGTCACACTGTTGGAATGATCGGTGACGGACTAAATGACGTAAGTGCAATCAAAATGGCGGACGTTGGCATGACTTTTGGAGGAGATCTAGCTATGCCCGCCTGCCAAGACCTGGCTGATGTCGTCCTTGGAGGACCTGAGCTTGATTCGATAGCACTCGGTGTAAAGTACGGTCGCGCTACATTCTATAACACGATAAAATACACTAAGACTCAGCTCAGTGGTTCTCTAAGTAATGCTTTCAGTAATTTGATTGCTCCCTGGGTTTTGCCTTTCCTCCCCATGACAAGCACACAAACATTGCTACAAAATATGTTCAATGATATCTCTCTTTCAACTTTGCCTTGGGATAATGTGGATGAAGTTGCTTACTCTTCTCCTCGACAGTGGAACCTGAAGGCCCATTTTAATTTTATGGTCCTAATGGCACCAATTGGCTCTTTGTTTGATGTGATATTATTCATGTACTTTAAATATGCAAGAGGTTGCAATGACGAAACGAAAGGGGCTCCTCTCCAAACAGGGTGGTTTGTACTTGGAGTGGCAACTCAGACCATCGTATTTCATGTTCTGCGTACAAAAGACTGGAATGTCTTTAAGAATAGAGCTTGCCTTGCTCTCATGGTTTCAACTTTCGGAATGGCATTCCTAGCTATGATATTCCCAACTCTTCCTTTCGCGCAGAGCGCCTTTGGTATGGTCAAACTCGACGGAGAATATTATTTGGTTATGGCTGGCCTTATCCTCCTGTATTGTACCCTGGCACAGATAATGAAAAAGCCAGTCACCAAGATAACAGGTTCTTGGTTGTAGTAATGGTGAACCGAATATATAATAAAATCCCAAAGACGGATCGATATTCCTGTCAAAAGACTTTAAATCAATTTAATTTCATTCACAGACTTAAATGAGTTTATCTTTATAGCTTTCATTCAACCAGGTAGGCTGTGAGATTTCTCATATCTGAAATTTATATTGATCTTTATTCTGAATAGAGATGGGTTTAGACAACACAAATTTATACATTAAACACAAGCGAAACAAACTCAAGATAAAATTTGTTTCTTCTTTGTCATAATATGTAGATGTCCAAATAACCTTGTTCTAACTCCTTCCTTTTGAGTGCTGAGCAAACCGAAATTACAACTTGGCTCGCTTTTTAAATACCTTTTTGAAATTGTTTGAATTGCTTTCCGATTGAAATTAGATTCAGATTTGAGAATTGAGAAAAATCGTGGCTCTTTCTGGAGGGCGGGAAATTGTAAAAAGATAGCATTCTGAGCAGAATGCTGGAGTCGATTGAAATTGAATTCAAACTTAAAAAACTCGATTTTCGCTACCTCGTTATTGAATGCACTAGCTCGAAAGAAAATTATTATGGTGGTATGATGTGTTTCAACTATTTTAATTCCTTTCTCCAATCATTCACGAGTCATTATCTGAATAACTCTGTTTTTAAATTATGATAATAAACAAACAACACTCGCTTTGCTACTTTAGAGTGGAATTAAAAATGTATTGTAAATCAATGTTTCTAAAAGCACAATTAGCGGCGATAGAAGAAGGATCGACACCAATACATGCATCTTTTTCTCACTGTCCTAAAGTAGATGGATTATTGTCTAATTTAGAACAATTTCACTAAAAGATCTAAAGTAACATATCATATTGTGGTGTCTAAGGTGTCACTTCGGTATACTTAATCGAAAGCGCGCAGGTAAAGGTACCAAATATCAAAATGAACGGAGGCGATTCTTCACTTACCTTAAATCATAAGAAGGTTCATTGAGAGAAAACAGAACCCTTAACCAATTCAATCGTACTCTGTTTAGAGATTAGCCAAAGGGATGACAAAGTCACCTTTTTCTGGTCAAGGGTGAGCACTCAAGTTTCTCTTAATGTTAACACAAGTTAAAAATTTCATTTCCGAACTTGGAAATCTTCTCGAATAGAATACTAGATTGAATTAAATTAGTTTATGACTTTGGAGCAGTGATTAATTGTTATAGAATGTTTATGATCAAATTATTTGAGTATCCTCATTTGAATGAGATTCCTCTTTAATTCCAAAAAAAACCTTTGAGTGAACAAGCCTTAAGAAAAGCATTTTTTGCATGAGAAAATTGCATCATATGAAAAACCCATAGCTAGCTGCAATCTCATTTAACTCTCTCCTTGTCATAAAAGCCGGAGAGAAAAATCGGTTATACCTAAGAAAAGCCTTGAAACGAATGAAGACAATGGGATTAGCTGAAGAATTTGGACTCGGCTCTTTAATTCGCGGATGATACCTGAGTCCATCTCGCACTCGAGAAGTATTGGTATGTACAATTGTTACTTAATTATAAGCAATGAGAGTCAGTATTATCTGTAACTCGTCTTTGTATTCCTAATTCACAGTTTATGATTTGGCAATATGGTGAGAATAATTTCAAAATATTAATAGCAGACTTTATCGGAAAGCTCATGCAATGGATTATCTTCTATTTTGAAAAAAAAGCTAGCTTAGTTCAAAGTCAGGTTATGAGCTCTAAAGTGCTTTTGGAAGTGCATTTGGTGCTGTCATTAAGACGTCACTAATGTTACTTTCTTAAAATTTTTTATAAACACATTTGGAATCTGGTGCAACCCATTTTTGTTTAAATTCTTCTGAATTTCGCAAAATAACCTCAATAAATAATTGAAGAAATACCGTCCTATTGTTTAAACTTATTATTTAAGAAAAAATTTCATGCGTGCTCTAAAGCTTCTAAAACAATTAATCCCAATATTTCTATTTATTCTTTTTTGCTAACGAGCACGATCGTGATTGTTCGAGTCTATTCTTAATTTTGTATTCATGAAATAGTTTTGAAACTGAAAAAGATTTGAAACGAGCTATCAACATGGATTAATCACAGATTTATGCATGAGTCAGATTTTGAATAAAATATTTGTATATGACTGCACACTAAAAGAAACGCATAATATCTTACAAATTCCTTAGAAACCTGCATACACTCAGAACTTTTTAAACTAAAGAATTTTCTAAATTTAATGAAGTTATAAATTAGAACATTTAGGAATAAAGTATTACATGAAAATTAGATTTAAAATTCGTGAAAAACTGCTCTGGTTTCACAGAGCTCTCTTCTAAAATTATTAAAATAAATTTCGGCGGAAACAAAGAATACTATAGATGCTCATTATCTATTTACTCTCTTTCTTATTTGTACTGCATGCGGGTAAATATTCTAGTGTTCTCGTGTTTCATTGCTTCCAAAAAATAGGAGCTCAAGACCAAAAAACTGTGATTGGATCATCTGGAACTTATTATGGAGCTTTATCTAATTTTAAAACTGTCGCATTAGGGGTCTTATTTTCGGATTGGACTGGTAGCACCCATTTCAGCGTTAGCCTGTGGACGAACAGAGACAACTATCCCGATGATAAATTATACGAGTTCTTTCGCTTAGGAAATGGGCTGGGGTAAGTCAAAATTATCGTCGTATCTGAAATTTTGAAAAGGTTGGATCTCGGACTAGCCAGAGTCATGGGGCTTGGAGTTTCTACAAGCACTCCAAGTACAACTCCTCTACTTGCTGCTACAACTCAAAAATCGTCTGGGGATTATACTATACCCGGATTCGTAAACTTATTTTCATTTTTCCTCATAAAGGCTAAATAATCCATGTAAAAGCAATGGCCCGTAAGTTTTCCTTCTGGTGTTTGGACCTTCTTTTTCCTTTCCAGTGGTGGTTCTTATAATAACAAGCTCTCGCTATATATCATGTCATTGGACCCAAACACGAACACAAAGATTGAGTATATGTATCACAACATGCACGGGACCGACAGCTTAAAAGACCTCCAGCTGGGCGCAGCATTTAATATCGGATTTAATATAGGAGGAGATCCGTTGCCATTATTTATTACTTATGGTTGTTCGTGCACAATTAAGGATTTAATTTTCTACCGTAATCGTTTTGAAGATGATCTGAGCAAAATGGACTTTTTCTCAGGCTACAACTCTGGTAAACTTAGTCTCTTATTCAAAAATATATTAACGTTAACCTACCAAGGTGCTTCCCTGATGCTTGACATGGCTGGTCTAAGCCTTCCAACTCAAGAAATTTCAGCTCAATTGTCATTTTCAAATTCGACCCCATCAACGACTTTGCAAGCTTTCGCAGGTTACTTCTACAAACCGTTTTAAAAACTAATTCCTTGTAATCCAAAGGATTTTCAGCTGCGATTGAATTGAATGATCCCTTGTTTTCAACGAATTTTATGATCTGCAATTCCAGCAGTATACTCACTTTAGAGTTATCATTTTCGATCTCTTCCTCCACGACTTTAAAACTCTCATTTCGGCCTCATAATAATCCTGTCAATGTGATCCAGACACTAGTTGCAATATCATCTATAGGGTCATCAGGATTTTTGTTTACTGTAGAATACATAAGCGCTATTCAAACCATTCAACTGCGCCAAGGGACAAGCATAACTGTTACAAGTCCTGTCAATGCAATCACACCAGGTAACTCGAAAAAATATAATAATTTGGATTAAAATATGATCAGGAGTTTGGAATAACATAGCGATCAACTGTTATTTCTTGAATGCCGTGACTCTTGACCTCTACATCAACGACATTACAGTCCCATCTAGATTTACTTCGATCCAAATTCCTACAATAGCTACTCCAACTGTAAATCTTTGCGCAAAATCAGATGGAGGAGGAGGAGTCCTTGAAGGTGCTTCTGTTGATATTGCAAGTTTCTCATTGAACACAGGCACAGGTGTGTTTGCAACAGACTCTTCAAGTAAAATATAATATATATTAAGATTATTTTGAAATAACATACGATCCATTCTTGTAGTTGCTGGTTGTGCTCTGAGTTCGAATTATAACAGCTTAATTGAAAGTTGTATGGTTTGCTCTACTGGGTTCTTAGCATCACTGAAAACATCTCCATCTTGCATACTCAGCTGCGATCCTCCTTACTTTGCTAACACAGCAACAGGTAGCTGTCAATTATGTGCAGATGACTGTGCAGGATGCCTAGACTATGATACAAATGCCTGCACAAGCTGTCCTCCTGGCACTTTCTTGAACTCATCTACTGCAACTTGTGATTCTTCTTGCTCTGACACGTACTTTGCTGACACTTTGACCAATACATGTCAAAGCTGTGCCACAGGATGTGATCAATGTTCAAGTAGCAGCGCGAGTTCGTGCACACTGTGTAGTTCAGGGTACTATTTCGATATAATCACCTCCACTTGTGTGCAAATTTGCCCCTTACCCTTTATGGGAAATAATACAGATAGAACTTGCAGGTTATGCCCTCCTGGACAATATTATCTTGATGGTATCTGTTATACTCTGTGCCCTTCCACATATTACGAGGATTCCGTCACTACTCGATGTTTGGATTGCTATATGGGGT